>Ga0137307_100219_pt1 | contig 87675 bp, 81 predicted proteins | sample NAcewD2O_March_2_FD_97180 | JGI IMG/M metagenome (GOLD analysis project Ga0137307, IMG submission 97180) | Mouse cecal microbial communities from Vienna, Austria - N-Acetylglucosamine amended D2O_March | ecosystem: Host-associated > Mammals > Digestive system > Large intestine > Cecum | place...
GTTTTGTCGCTTCATTTGTATTATTAAGGAATAAAAAGAGGATAAAAAACTTTTTTTAGCGGTTATCTTGTTTTTATTTTCTTCTTTCTTCTTTTTATCTAAGGGATTTTACTACTTTTGAGGTCGAATCTAATAAGAGAGGAAAAAATCGCAATTATATAATTATTAAAATAATTCCTGTAGATATGGAAAACAAAATTCAAGAGTTAACTGATAAGATTTACCGTGAAGGAGTCGAGAAAGGCAATGCCGAGGCTCAGAAACTTATCGCTAACGCTCAAGATGAAGCCAAGAAAATTGTGGAAGACGCTCGTAAGGAGGCCGAAGCAATTGTGGCTGCTTCACGCAAGTCTGCCGATGAACTGGCGGAAAATACCAAGTCGGAACTGAAACTGTTTGCCGGACAGGCCGTGAACGCGTTGAAGTCTGAAATCGCCACTCTGGTGACGGACAAGATCGTGACGGCTGACGTAAAGGCTTTCGCTGCCGACAAAAACTACCTGAACGCATTTATCGTGGCACTGGCCTCCAAATGGAGCGTGAACGAGCCGATCGTCATCTCTACCGACGATGCGGAAGGACTGAAGAACTATTTCGCCGCACAGGCAAAGGATTTGTTGGACAAAGGCGTGAGCATCGAGCAGGTGAACGGCAACAAGGCTCTGTTCTCGGTTTCGCCCGCCGACGGTTCTTATAAGGTGAATTTCGGTGAAGAAGAGTTCATGAACTATTTCAAAGAATTCCTGCGTCCGCAGTTAGTGGAAATGCTCTTCTAAAAATCTGCACTGGATATGAGTAAATGCTATTACTACTTGGTGGCCGGTTTGCCTGAACTTACGCTGGAGGACAGTAAGCTGAGCTATACGGTAGCTGATTTCAAAACGGAACTGTATCCGAGCCTGTCGGACGAAGACAAAAGACTGGTCGACTTGTTTTACTTGAAGTTTGACAATGCGAACGTCTTGAAGCTGCTGGCAGACCGGGATGCGGCTATCGATCCCCGTGGAGTGTACTCCGCAGAGCAACTGTTGGAGGTCATCTCGTTGCTGAAAGAGGGTGACGAGGTGCCCGATTCTGCATTTCCTTCCTATCTCTCTACGTTCATTTCCGAATATTTCGCAACTCCTGCCGAAGAGGGCTTCTTGCACGAAGACCGTCTGGCCGCACTCTACTACGGCTATGCCATGAAATGTGGGAACCGTTTCGTATCTTCTTGGTTTGAGTTCAACATGACGATGAACAATATACTGGTGGCACTGACGGCACGGAAATTCAAGATGGACGTGGCGCCGCTGATCGTGGGCGATACGGAGGTGTGCGAGGCTTTGCGCACGTCGACTTCGCGCGACTTCGGACTGGCGGGGGAAGTGGACATCTTGGAGCAGTTGGTGAAGATCAGCGAAACCGCCGAACTGCTGGAAAGGGAGAAGAAGATAGACCAGCTGCGTTGGAAATGGATGGAGGAAGCCTCTTTCTTCGATTATTTCACGATAGAGCGCCTCTTCGTCTTCCTGCTGCAACTGGAGATGATAGAACGGTGGATTTCGTTGGATAAGGAAAAGGGTAATCGGATGTTCCGCAGCATCATAGCCACGCTGAAGGACGAAGTGAAGATTCCCGCAGAATTCAGATAAAACAAATAACATGATTATATGGCAACAAAAGGAACTGTTAATGGCGTTATAGCCAACATGGTAACCCTCGTCGTTGACGGGCCGGTGGCACAGAACGAGATTTGCTACATCTCGACCGGAGGCGACCGACTGATGGCGGAGGTGATTAAGGTGGTAGGTACCCATGTGTACGTGCAGGTGTTCGAGAGCACGCGCGGACTGAAGGTGGGCGCCGAAGCCGAATTTACCGGACACATGCTTGAGGTGACATTGGGCCCGGGTATGCTTTCGAAGAACTATGACGGTCTGCAAAATGACCTCGACAAAATGGACGGCGTCTTCTTGAAACGCGGTCAGTATACTTATCCGCTGGATAAGGAAAGCAAGTGGCATTTCGTGCCGCTGGTGAAGGTGGGCGACAAGGTGGAAGCCGCTGCCTGGCTCGGACAGGTGGACGAGAACTTCCAGCCCCTGAAGATCATGGTGCCTTTCACGCAGAAGGGTGTCTGCACCGTGAAGTCGATCGTGGCAGAAGGTGAGTATGCCATCGAGGATACCATCGCCGTGCTGACCGACGAAGCGGGTAACGACGTACCGGTGAACATGATACAGAAATGGCCCGTGAAACGCGCCATGACAAACTATAAGGAGAAACCGCGTCCTTTCAAACTGCTGGAAACGGGTGTGCGCGTGATCGACACGGTGAACCCCATCGTGGAAGGCGGTACGGGATTCATCCCCGGCCCGTTCGGTACGGGAAAGACCGTGCTCCAGCATGCCATCTCCAAGCAGGCGGAAGCGGACATCGTGATCATTGCCGCCTGTGGTGAGCGTGCCAACGAGGTTGTGGAGATCTTTACGGAGTTCCCCGAACTGGTGGACCCGCATACGGGACGCAAGCTGATGGAGCGTACGATCATCATCGCCAACACCTCGAACATGCCTGTGGCTGCCCGTGAGGCGTCGGTATATACGGCCATGACGATTGCAGAGTACTACCGGAGCATGGGACTGAAGGTGCTGCTGATGGCAGACTCCACTTCGCGTTGGGCGCAGGCATTGCGTGAGATGTCGAACCGTATGGAGGAGCTGCCCGGACCGGATGCGTTCCCGATGGACTTGTCTTCCATCATATCCAACTTCTACGGGCGTGCCGGATACGTGGTGCTGAACAACGGCAAGACGGGTTCCATCACCTTCATCGGTACGGTGTCGCCTGCCGGCGGTAACCTGAAAGAGCCGGTGACGGAGAACACGAAGAAGGTGGCACGCTGCTTCTATGCCCTCGAACAGGACCGTGCGGACAAGAAACGTTATCCTGCCGTGAACCCGATCGACTCCTACTCCAAGTATATCGAATATCCTGAATTTGAGGAGTATATCAAGCAACATATCAACGGCGAATGGATCGGCAAGGTGAACGAAATCAAGAACCGCCTGCAACGCGGAAAGGAGATTGCCGAACAGATCAACATCCTCGGCGACGACGGTGTGCCCGTGGAATATCACGTGATCTTCTGGAAGTCGGAACTGATCGACTTCGTGATCCTGCAACAGGATGCCTTCGACGAGATTGACGCCGTGACGCCGATGGAACGTCAGGAGGACATTCTGAACATGATCATCGACATCTGCCATACGGAATTTGAGTTCGACAACTTCAATGAAGTGATGGAGTACTTCAAGAAAATGATCAACGTGTGCAAGCAGATGAACTACTCAAGGTTCAAGTCCGAGGAGTACGAAGGATTCCGCAAGCAGTTGCAGGAATTGATAGAAGAACGTAAAGCATAACTTTAAGAATAAGATGGCAACAAAAGCATTTCAAAAGATATATACTAAGGTCACTCAGATAACGAAAGCCACTTGTTCGCTGAAAGCGACGGGGGTGGGGTATGACGAGCTGGCAACCGTGAACGGCAAACTCGCCCAGGTGGTGAAGATTGCCGGTGACGACGTGACTTTGCAGGTGTTCGAGGGTACGGAAGGTATCCCCACCAATGCAGAGATTGTATTCCTGGGCAAGTCGCCTACGCTGAAGGTGAGCGAGCAGCTTGCCGGACGCTTCTTCAACGCTTTCGGTGACCCGATCGATGGCGGACCTGCCATTGAGGGAGAGGAAGTGGAGATCGGCGGACCGTCTGTGAACCCCGTACGACGCAAACAGCCGTCCGAGCTGATTGCAACCGGTATCGCAGGCATCGACCTGAACAACACGCTGGTGTCCGGACAGAAGATTCCCTTCTTTGCCGACCCCGACCAGCCTTTCAACCAGGTGATGGCGAACGTGGCGCTCCGTGCCGAAACCGACAAGATCATCTTGGGCGGTATGGGTATGACCAACGACGACTACCTCTATTTTAAGAACGTGTTCTCCAATGCCGGTGCGCTCGACCGCATCGTCAGCTTCATGAACACCACCGAGAACCCGCCCGTTGAGCGTCTGCTGATTCCGGACATGGCACTGACGGCAGCTGAGTATTTCGCAGTGAAGAACAACGAGAAAGTGCTGGTACTGTTGACCGATATGACCTCCTACGCCGACGCGTTGGCTATCGTGTCCAACCGTATGGACCAGATCCCTTCGAAAGACTCCATGCCCGGTTCGCTCTATTCGGACTTGGCGAAGATCTACGAGAAGGCAGTGCAGTTCCCCAGCGGCGGTTCCATCACGATTATCGCGGTGACGACCCTGTCCGGAGGCGATATCACACATGCCGTGCCCGACAATACGGGATACATCACGGAGGGACAGCTCTTCTTGCGCCGCGACACGGACATAGGCAAGGTCATCGTCGACCCGTTCCGCTCGTTGTCTCGTCTGAAACAGCTCGTTACGGGAAAGAAGACGCGTAAGGACCACCCGCAGGTGATGAATGCCGCCGTGCGTCTGTATGCCGATGCCGCCAATGCGAAGACCAAGCTGGAGAACGGTTTCGACCTGACGAACTACGACGAACGTACGCTTGCCTTTGCCAAGGATTATTCCAACCAATTGCTTGCCATTGACGTCAACCTCGACACGACGGAGATGCTCGACGTGGCGTGGAGCCTGTTCGGTCAGTACTTCCGTCCCGAAGAGGTGAACATCAAGAAGGAACTCGTGGACCAGTATTGGCCGAAATGAGAGAAATCCAATCTTTAATAATTAGTTTCGTATGATTAAGTTTCAATATAACAAAACCTCTCTCCAGCAGCTGGAAAAGCAACTGAAGGTGCGGGTGCGTACTCTGCCTATCATCAAGAACAAGGAGAGCGCGCTGCGCATGGAAGTGAAGCGCTGCAAGTCGGAAGCTGCCGTGCTGGACGAGAAGTTGGAACGGGAAATCCAGGCCTATGAAGCAATGTTTGCCCTTTGGAATGAGTTCGACCCATCGCTGATCAGGGTCAACGATGTCCATCTCGGGGTGAAGAAGATTGCCGGCGTGCGGGTACCGTTGCTCGAAAGCGTGGATTTCGAGATACGGCCATACAGCCTGTTCAATGCGCCCAAGTGGTATGCGGATGGGGTATATCTGCTCAAGACACTGGCGCATACGGCTGTCGAACGGGAGTTCATCGTCGCCAAGCTGGGCTTGCTGGAACATGCACGTAAGAAGACCACCCAAAAGGTGAATCTTTTTGAGAAAGTGCAGATTCCTGGCTATCAGGATGCTCTGCGAAAGATCAAGCGCTTCATGGAGGATGAGGAAAACCTCTCCAAATCGTCGCAGAAAATCATGAAATCCCATCAGGAAAGCAGGAAGGAGGCAGAGGCATGATTACAAAAATGAAGAAGCTGACATTCCTTGTCTATCATAAGGAGTATGAAATGTTCCTGGAGCGGATCAGGGAACTGGGAGTGGTGCACGTGGTAGAGAAGCAGTGGGGCGAAATGGACGACTCGCTGCAACTGATACTCCGCAAGCAGACTCTCTATAAAGGTGTGCTTCAGTCGATGTTCCTCTTGGCGGACAAACAGCCGGACGAGCATGTGCACAGCGAACTGGCGCCCGATGCGCTGGTGCAGCAGTACGAAGACCTGAAGAACCGGATTCAGAATCTGAACCAGCAGGCGTCCGTCCTCGACAAGGAGATCGACCAGATGGAAGTCTGGGGCGACTTCGACTGGGAGGTCGTGCGTAAGCTGGAGGCGGCAGGATGGCACGTGCAGTTCTATGCCTGTCCGAAGAAAGACTATGATACCGCTTGGGAAGAGGAGCACAACGCGATCATCGTCGGCGATGACGGCAATCTGATCCGGTTTGTGACGGTGACCTGTTCGCCTGTGGCCCTGGACATCGACCCGTTGCGGCTTCCGGCACGGAACCTTTCGGAACTGAAAGCCGGCAAGGCGGAGAACGAGAAAGCCCTGCGGCAAGCGGACGAAGACCTGAAGCAATTCTGCAAGGCAAACTACGCTACACTCAAAGAGGGCGAAAGCAAGCTATACGGCGAGATCGACTGGATGAAGGTGAAGCTGAGCAGCGAGGAAGTTGCCGAAGGAGCAGTTGCCCTGCTGGAAGGCTGGGTGCCTGCCGATCAGGAAGAAGAGCTGAAGAAGTATCTCGACGAGAGCTGCGTGTACTACGAGTCCAGAAATGCGACCCGTGAGGACGACGTGCCTGTGAAACTCAAGAACAACGCCTTTACACGCATGTACGAGGTGCTGACCAAGATGTACGGTATGCCCAGTTTCACGGATTTCGACCCGACACCGATTGTGGCTCCGTTCTTCTCGCTGTTCTTTGCATTCTGTATGGGCGATGCCGGGTACGGTCTGATTCTGATCCTGCTGGGCTTCTTGCTGAAGAAGAAGCTGGGTAAGGAGATGGCAGGCATGATGAATCTGGTGATTACCTTGGGTATATTCACAACGGTCTTCGGAGCCTTCTTGGGGACGTTCTTCGGCATGAGCCTGATCGACTCCGACTTGCCTCAGAACCTGAAGAACTTCATCATCGCAGGCAACGTGGAACTGTTCGGTTCGACGTATGACAAGCAGATGATACTGGCGCTTGGAATCGGCGTGGTCCACATCTCGATAGCCATGACGGTGAAGGCCATCAACAGTACGGTGTTCTACGGCTTCAAGGAGTCGCTGAGCGCATGGGGATGGTGGCTGTTTATCGTGGGAGGTGTCGTAGTGGGTACGCTTTCTTTCCTCAGCATCATTCCGGCAGAGGTGTCCAAATGGGCATTCATAGCCGTGGCCGGTGTGGGAGCGGTAGGCATCTACCTGCTGAACAACCTTCGCCGTAACGTGCTGGTGAATATCGGCGCAGGACTGTGGGACACTTACAACATGGCGTCCGGACTGCTGGGCGATACGTTGTCGTACATCCGTCTGTTTGCCCTCGGTCTGGCAGGCGGTATGCTGGGACAGACGTTCAACAATCTGGCACTGATGGTGGTGGATGGAACGGAAGGCGTGTCTGCCGTGTTCGGTTGGATCGGTTTCGGGCTGATCATCCTGGTGGGCCATACGCTGAACATCGCCATGTCTTGCTTGAGTGCGTTTGTGCATCCGTTGCGTCTGACGTTTGTGGAATATTTCAAGAATGCCGGTTATCAAGGAAAAGGTTTGCAATATAAACCTTTTAAGAAATAAACAGGATATCAATCCTTTAAGAGATAAAACAATATAGAAATAATAAACAAATATAAAACGAAGAAAACATTATGAACGAATTATTAGGTTATTTAGGAATGGGCCTCATGTTGGGTCTTGCCGGTATCGGCAGCTGTTATGGTACAACAATTGCCGGTAATGCCGCAGAAGGTGCTCTGAAGAAAGATCCCTCCAAGTCGGCAGGTTACATGATTCTTTCTGCACTTCCCGCTACGCAGGGTCTTTACGGTTTCTTGGCTTTCCTGCTCCATTTCGGTAAGGTGACGGCTGAGACGGGTGCGCTGTGGTTCGGTGTAGGACTGGGCGTAGGACTGGTATGCTTGTTCTCGGCTATCCGTCAGGGACAAGTCTGCGCAAACGGTATCGTAGGTGTGTCACAAGGACACGACGTGCAGACCAACACGATGATTTACGCAGCTCTTCCGGAGTTCTATGCTATCTTGGCACTGGTGGCTACCTTCCTGGTATAAGGAACATAGAATAGCAGAGAATAACATAGAATGACATAGATTTTGGGGATGACCGCAGATTAGATTGATTCTATCTGCGGTCATCTGCTTTATAGGCAATTGCCCAATAATGTATCTCGCTCAAATTTTGAAAGTTACGTATAAATGAGCCTTTTTTTGTAATCCCGTCAGCTATGCAATCAGCCCCTTTATGGAGCATTTGCAGATTGATTTTCCGATTCCTTATCTCATACCGCAAACGATTGTTTATCTATATTTCATTAGTTTTTTTGATTAATAGGCTATTTTTCAAAGAATAATATGTAATTTTGCAGCCGAAATAAAGTAATAGATATTAAAAGTAATATGACAAAAGCACTGTTAACCCCCGATTACATCTTCGAATCGAGTTGGGAAGTATGCAATAAGGTTGGCGGTATCTACACAGTTTTGTCTACGCGAGCAAATACGTTGCAGGCAAAATTTCATGATAGATTGTTTTTTATAGGACCGGATTTCTGGCAAGGAAGAGAGAATCCTTTGTTTATCGAGTCCGACAACCTTTGTGCGGCATGGAGAAAGCATGCTGCTGAAAAAGATAACCTTTCCGTCCGTGTAGGACGCTGGAATATTCCGGGCGCTCCGATTGTTATACTGGTTGATTTTCAACCGTTTTTCGCACAGAAGAATGAGATTTATACCGAAATGTGGAACCGTTTCCAAGTAGATTCGCTGCATGCGTACGGCGACTATGACGAAGCCTCCATGTTCTCGTATGCCGCCGGAAAAGTGGTGGAAAGCTTCTACCGCTACAACCTGATGGAAACAGACAAAGTGGTCTATCAGGCACATGAGTGGATGACCGGTATGGGCGCCCTCTATCTGCAAAGCGCCGTACCCGAGATAGCCACCATCTTCACCACACACGCCACGTCCATCGGACGCTCCATCGCCGGAAACGGAAAACCCCTCTACGATTACCTCTTCGCCTACAACGGCGACCAAATGGCAGGAGAACTCAACATGCAGTCCAAACATTCCATCGAAAAACAGACCGCACACTACGTGGACTGTTTCACCACGGTGAGCCAGATAACCAACAACGAATGCAAAGAGCTGCTCGACAAGCCGGCCGACGTTGTGCTGATGAATGGCTTTGAGGACGATTTCGTACCGAAGGGAACCACGTTCAGCGGAAAGCGCAAACGTGCACGTGCCGCCCTACTGCGTACGGCAAACTGCCTGCTGGGCACGAACCTGGGCGACGACACGCTGCTGGTAGGTACCAGCGGACGCTATGAGTTCAACAACAAAGGCATCAACGTCTTCCTGGAGTCGCTGAACCGCTTGAACCGCGACAAAAACCTGAAGAAGAATATCCTTGCCTTCATCAACGTGCCCGGATGGGTGGGCGATGCCCGCGAAGACCTGCAACAGCGTCTGAAGAGCAAGAAGAAGTTCACCACTCCGCTGGAAGTGCCCTTCATCACCCACTGGCTGCACAACATGACGCACGACCAAGTGCTCGACATGCTGAAATACATGGGCATGGGCAACCGTCCGGAAGATAAGGTGAAAGTCATCTTCGTCCCCTGCTACCTCGACGGCAAAGACGGCATCCTCAACAAGCACTACTACGACCTCATACTGGGTCAGGACCTCAGCGTCTATCCCTCGTACTACGAGCCGTGGGGCTACACGCCGTTGGAGAGCGTTGCCTTCCGCGTGCCCACCATCACGACCGACCTTGCCGGTTTCGGACTTTGGGTGAAGAGCCTGAAGAACCAGCACGGCATCGACGATGGGGTAGAGGTGCTGCACCGTTCGGACTACAACTACTCCGAGGTGGCAGACGGCATCAAGGACACCATTTCGGCATTCTCCGCCAAGACAGAGGCCGAAGTGAAAGAGATACGCAAGCGTGCCGCACAGGTTGCCGAGCAGGCTTTGTGGAAACATTTCATTGAATATTATTACGAAGCCTACGACTTTGCGCTCCGCCGTGCGAAAGAGCGCCTGTTGGGCTGAGTGAAAGAGGATATATCAATGCGGATATGTCAATGCGGATATATCAATAAGAATATATCAATAAAGGATATACCAATGCGGATATATCAATGAAATGGCAAAAAAGAATATATCAATGAGCGAGAGCGAAAACATAAACAAGAATTATTAATCAATCAAGTAATTATACAATGAAGATTAAAGTTAGTAATGTAAACACTCCAAACTGGAAAGATGTGAATGTGAAGTCTCACATTCCAGCCGAGTTGGAGAAATTGTCAGAATTGGCGCGTAACATTTGGTGGTCGTGGAACTATGAAGCCACCGAGCTGTTCAGAGACCTTGACCCTGCTTTGTGGAAAGAAGTCGGCCATAATCCGGTTCTTCTGCTGGAAAGAATGAGCTATGCGAAACTCGAAGCCCTTGCAGGTGACAAAGTCATTCTGAAGAGAATGAATGCCGTGTATTCCAAGTTCAAGGCATACATGGATGTAGAGCCTGACAAGAAACGTCCTTCCGTTGCCTATTTCAGTATGGAATATGGTTTGAACCAAGTACTCAAGATATATTCCGGTGGTCTGGGCGTATTGGCCGGTGATTATCTGAAAGAGGCTTCCGACAGCAACGTAGACCTTTGCGCAGTAGGTTTCCTCTATCGCTACGGCTACTTCACGCAAACCCTCTCCATGGACGGACAGCAGATTGCCAACTATGAGGCTCAGAACTTCGGACAGCTGCCCCTCGACCGCGTGCTGGACGAACACGGAAACCAGCTTGTGGTAGACGTGCCCTATCTGGACTACTTCGTGCATGCTAACGTATGGCGCGTGAACGTAGGCCGTGTGTCCCTCTACCTGCTGGACACCGACAACGAGATGAACAGCGAGTTCGACCGCCCCATCACTCACCAACTCTATGGCGGTGACTGGGAAAACCGTCTGAAACAGGAGATCCTGCTCGGTATCGGCGGTATGCTGACCCTGAAGAAACTGGGCATCAAGAAAGACGTGTACCACTGCAACGAAGGCCATGCCGCACTGATCAACGTTCAGCGCATCTGCGACTACGTGGCTGAAGGCATGTCCTACAACCAGGCTATCGAGCTGGTGCGTGCTTCTTCACTCTACACAGTACACACTCCGGTTCCCGCCGGCCACGACTACTTCGACGAAGGCCTTTTCGGCAAGTACATGGGCGGTTATCCCGCCAAGATGGGCATCACTTGGGACGAACTGATGGACCTCGGCCGCAACAATCCGGGCGACAAGGGCGAACGCTTCTGCATGTCCGTATTCGCTTGCAACACCTCACAGGAAGTGAACGGTGTGAGCTGGCTGCACGGAAAAGTATCGCAAGAGATGTTCTCTTCCATCTGGAAGGGCTACTTCCCCGAAGAGATGCACGTGGGCTACGTGACCAACGGTGTACACTTCCCCACATGGAGCGCAACCGAGTGGAAGCACCTCTACGCTGCCAACTTCGACGCCAACTTCCTCAACGACCAGTCTAACGCCAAGATCTGGGAAGCCATCTACAACGTGCCCGACGAAAAGATTTGGGAGACACGCATGGCGCTGAAGAACAAGCTGATAGACTACGTCCGCAAGCAATACCGTGAAACTTGGCTGAAGAACCAAGGCGATCCTTCACGCATCGTTTCGCTGATGGACAAGATCAATCCCAATGCACTGCTGATCGGTTTCGGACGCCGTTTCGCCACCTACAAGCGTGCCCACCTGCTGTTCACTGACCTTGAGCGTCTGGCCAAGATCGTGAACAACCCCGACTATCCGGTACAATTCCTCTTCACCGGAAAGGCGCATCCGCACGACGGCGCAGGTCAGGGACTGATCAAGCGTATCATCGAAATCTCACGCCGTCCGGAGTTCCTGGGCAAGATCATCTTCCTGGAGAACTACGACATGCAGCTGGCACGCCGTCTGGTGTCCGGTGTAGATATCTGGCTGAACACTCCGACACGTCCGCTCGAAGCTTCCGGTACGTCCGGCGAGAAGGCGCTGATGAACGGTGTTGTCAACTTCTCCGTGCTCGACGGCTGGTGGCTCGAAGGCTATCGCGAAGGTGCAGGATGGGCGTTGACCGAAAAGCGTACCTACCAGAACCAGGAACACCAAGACCAGCTGGATGCCGCTACGATCTACAGCATCCTTGAGACGGAAATCCTGCCGCTCTACTATGCCCGCAACAAGAAGGGTTACTCGGAAGGCTGGGTGAGAACCATCAAGAACTCCATCGCACAGATCGCTCCTCACTATACGATGAAGCGCCAGCTGGACGACTACTACAGCAAGTTCTACACCAAGATGGCCGAACGCTTCAAGAAACTCGCTGCCAACGACAATGCTAAGGCAAAGGCATTGGCTGCATGGAAAGAAGAAGTGGCTTCCAAGTGGGACAGCATCGAAGTGGTTTCTTGCGAGAAGGCAGAAGAGCTCGTGCAAGGCTCCATCGAGAGCGGTAAGGAGTACACCATCACTTACGTGATCGACGAGAAGGGTCTGAACGACGCAGTCGGTCTGGAGCTGGTGACTATCTACACTGCTGCCGACGGAAAGCAGCACATCTATTCCGTAGAGCCGTTCAATGTAGTGAAGAAAGAGGGCGACCTCTACACCTTCCAGGTGAAGCATAAGCTGGAGAACGCCGGTAGCTTCAAGGTATCCTACCGTATGTTCCCGAAGAATGCCGACCTGCCTCACCGTCAGGACTTCTGCTACGTTCGTTGGTTTGTGTAATGTAAGACAGAGTGTGTATATGTAAGACAGAGTTGTTTCGTGTAAGGCAGAGCGTGTCTTCGTGTAAAACGATTGTATCTTCGTGTAAAACGATTGTCTTCGTGACGACATAAATTTATAGAAAAGCGAAAGGCTGCCCTTGATTTTCTCAGGGCAGCCTTTTTTTTACGTTGTTATGTAAGACGGTTGGTCTTGTCTCGTGAGGTGTTTTGTTTCGTCTCGTGAGACGGTCGATTTCGCCTCACGGGACGAGTGATTTCGTCTCGCGGGACAATTCTTATTGTCTCACGGAACGAACGGTTCTCGTCTTACGGAACAATTTTTCGGCCTCACGGGATAATTCTTTTTGCTTCAGGTGTTGTATCTGCCGTTTGTCCGGGAGCGAAACAGACAATGGTTCCTTCTTCGTAATCGTACTTCTGGCGTCCGTACTTGATGTCGCACGCCTTTTCCAGTTTTAGGAACAGGGCATATACACCTGATATAACCTCAGTATAGATTTCGTACATTCTCCCCGGAAATTATGTAATTGGGGTTATAATATCTGTAATTCATCTACCGTCCTGTCTTATGATTTCCGCTATTTTTGCACTTGAAAAACAAATGAACAGATAAACCATGTCGAAGAATATTCTGATTTTATCGGCAAAAACGTGTGGGTCGGTTCAAACTCTACCATCCTGCGGGGTGTGACCGTGGGTGACAACGCCATTATCGCCGCCGGATCGGTGGTGACGAAAGACGTGGCAGCCAATACGGTTGCAGGAGGCGTACCGGCAAGGCATATTCGAAACATCGACAAAGACGAAAAGCGATAGCCTATGGAATCCGGCATCTTACCTCGAAAGATGTAGCCAACGACAGCGAGGCTGTCAGGCAAAGACTACGTTCATGCAGAGCTTCGTTGGCTTCGTAAGAGAAGAACGAGTATTCGCGCATCGTCCGTCCGAGCGGTGTGTTGTGCAACAGGTCGGGCTGGAACATCAGCAGGTAGCCATCGGGCTGGAACTCCGTACCATCGTATTGTTTTCCATACATACGTATGTATCTATCGCGCCACATTCCGGCCGGTTCAGGCGACGGGAAGAGGGTTGTATTTGTATACCACGGCTTCCCCTTTCTTCAGCGAAGCGGGCACATCGATCAGACGCTGGTTGCGGCTGCCTCTGAAGCAGAGGCTTTCGTCGCGAAGTTCCTTCTCGAACCTGCCGTCCACAAGTACGTCGATGTATTGCAACAACTGATGTTGCCGCGGATTGCGCAACAACCGCTCAAAGGTGTAGCCCGTATAGCACCAGATGCTCTTGTCGCTTTTCTCTTTGATGGCGCGTGCCACTTTGGTAAATCCTTCCGGCTGGTACATCGGGTCGCCGCCGCTGAAGGTCACGTCGGCAAAGTCGTCGGCAAGCACCTTCTGCACGATCTCGTCCGTGGTCATCCAATGACCGTGGTTGATGTCCCAAGATTCGGGATTGTGACAGCCGGGACACCCGTTAGGGCAACCTGCCGCATAAATGGAGGTCCGGAATCCCGGACCGTCCACTGTGGTATCTTCTATGATGTTAAGTATTGAAAGCACGATTTGAAATTAATTTAAAATTTAGAAGGAGTGTATCTTTGAATTCAATCAAATACTTACTCATGCACAACCCTGTCGTTCAGCTCCGCCAGTTTCGCCTTGTTCCAGCGGTCGGTGGTACCTACGAGGTAGCCGGTGATGCGCTGCAACTTGTCGATGTGGTTGCTGCCGCACTTCGGGCAGACTTCCAGGTTGGGCGTGGAGTTCTCGTAGCCGCATTCGAGGCAACGGTTGCGGTTATGGTTCACTGAGCCATAACCGATGTTGTATTGGTCCATCATGTCCACCACGCGCATGATGACCTCCGGATTGTGGGTCGCGTCGCCGTCTATCTCCACGTAGAAGATGTGTCCGCCGCGTGTCAGGTCGTGATAGGGCGCTTCGACTTCCGCCTTGTGGCGTGCGCTGCACTTATAGTAGACGGGCACGTGGTTGGAGTTGGTGTAATAATCCTTGTCCGTGATGCCGGGCAGTACGCCGAATTTCTTCCGGTCTACCCGTGTGAACTTGCCCGACAAGCCCTCGGCAGGCGTGGCAAGCACGCTGTAGTTGTGCTGGTACTGCTCGGAGAACTGGTTGGCACGGTCGCGCATGTAGGTCACGATCCGCACGCCTAACTCCTGCGACTTCTCCGATTCGCCGTGATGCTTTCCGGTGAGTGCCACGAGACATTCCGCCAGTCCGATGAAGCCGATGCCCAGGGTTCCCTGATTGATGACCGGAGCTATGGTGTCGTTCGGTTTCAGCTTTTCGCATCCCACCCACAGTGCCGACATCAGCAGCGGGAACTGCTTGGCGAATGCCGTCTTCTGAAACTCCATGCGTTCGTGCAGCTGGCGTGCGGTCACTTCGAGCATCCGGTCCAGTTTGGCGAAGAACTTGGCAATGCGCGTCTCTTCATCGGCTATGTCCATGCATTCGATGGCGAGGCGTACAATGTTGATGGTAGAGAACGAAAGGTTTCCGCGTCCGATGGAGGTCTTCGGTCCGAAACGGTTTTCGAATACCCGCGTGCGGCATCCCATCGTGGCGACTTCGTGTTGATAGCGTTTCGGATCTTCCGCTTTCCACTCTTCGCTTTGGTTGAAGGTGGCGTCCAGGTTCAGGAAGTTCGGGAAGAAGCGGCGTGCCGTCACCTTGCAGGCAAGCTGGTAGAGGTCGTAGTTGCGGTCTTCCGGCAGATAGCTGACGCCCCGTTTCTTCTTCCATATCTGGATGGGGAAGATGGCGGTTTCGCCGTTGCCCACGCCCTGATAGGTGCTTTTCAGCAGTTCGCGGATGATGCAGCGTCCTTCGGCGGAGGTGTCCGTTCCGTAGTTGATGGAGCTGAACACGACCTGGTTGCCGCCGCGCGAGTGGATGGTGTTCATGTTGTGGATGAACGCTTCCATCGACTGGTGCACGCGTGCCACGGTCTTGTTGACGGCATGTTGCACGATTCTCTCTTCGCCGTCAAGGCCGTCCAGCGGCTGTTGCAGGTAGTCGTTAAGTTCTTTCTGATAGAGGTGTGAGTAGTCCTTCCCGTTCAGTTCCTCCAGGTTCTTGACCTCTTCGATGTAGCTGTTGCGCACGTAGGGAGCCAGATAGAAGTCGAATGCGGGGATGGCCTGACCGCCGTGCATTTCGTTTTGGGCGGTCTCCAGTGAGATGCAGCCCAGGATGCTTGCGGTTTCGATGCGTTTTGCAGGGCGCGACTCACCGTGTCCGGCAGAGAATCCGCAGCTCAGTATGCGGTCCAGCGGGTGCTGTACGCAGGTCAGGCTCTTGGTGGGATAATAATCCTTGTCGTGGATGTGCAGATAGTTGTTGTTCACGGACTCCAGCACCTCCTCGCTCAGCAGGTAGTCGTCTACGAAGGGTTTGGTGGTTTCGCTGGCGAATTTCATCATCATGCCTGCCGGAGTGTCGGCGTTCATATTGGCGTTTTCCCTTGTGACGTCGTTCGATTTGATGTCTATAATCTCCAGAAACATGTCGCGGGTCTTGGCTTTGCGGGCGATGCTGCGCTGATTGCGGTAGGCGATGTACTTCTGTGCTACATCTTTGCGGCTGCTTTTCATCAGTTCCATTTCTACGGCATCCTGAATGGCTTCCACCGTCATCTGTGCGTTTCCTTTGAAAGATATGTGGTCGGTGATTTGCCTTATCAGTTGCATGTCTTCGCCTTTCTCCGTGTGCATCATGGCTTTGCGGATGGCGGTGATAATCTTCTCTTCGTTGAAGCCGACTATGCGTCCGTCTCTTTTGACTACAGTCTGTATCATGATTTGTTTTTAAAGGGGTTATTCGTTTTCTTATTTTATGGAATTGTTCGTCTGAAAAATGACTTTGCAAAGGTATAAACTTATCCCCAAGTTTTTTGTTTTGGAAAACTTTTCTGTAGTTAAAATGTATTAATCGGCTGATTGTTAGATGTATTCTGCTTTGTTTTGGAGAACTTTGCGTTTTTCTTGCTTTTTCGAAATTGCTCAAAATGGAAAACTCTAACTGATAGGAAGATAGGGGAGGGGAGGATTTTTTAGGGGGGAGTTATTGGGTTGAAGGAGTTGTTCGGTTGAGGTAGTTATTGGGTTGAAGGAGTTGTTCGGTTGAGGTAGTTATTGGGTTGAAGGAGCTGTTCGGTTGAGGTAGTTATTGGGTTGAAGGAGCTGTTCGGTTGAGGTAGTTATTCGGTTGAAGGAGTTATCGGAAGTAATGGCTTCTTCAACCCGATAACTCCTTCAGATATAATTTTACTTCTTCAAATATATCTTATAATAATCTTACTTAATCACCTCTGCCAGCTTCTCCAGCAGCTTTTCGCCATGCAGGCCGCGTGCGATGATGGTTCCTTCGCCGTCGATCAGTACGACGTGGGGGATGCTGCTGACTGCATAGAGGCGTGCGCCTTCGCAGTTCCAGTATTTCAGGTCGGACATTTGCGGCCAGGTGATGTTCAGCTTTTCGATGGCGCTTTTCCAAGCCTCGGCGTTTTGATCCAGGGATACGCCTACGATTTCAAATCCTTTGTCTTTATACTTGGCATACGCTTCTACCAGATTCGGCATTTCGCGGCGGCAGGGTCCGCACCAGCTTGCCCAAAAGTCCACGAGCACCACTTTGCCTTTGCCCACGTAGTCGGAGAGTTTCACCGGTTCTCCTTCGGGGGTATTCATGGCGAAGTCCGTGAATGTGCGTCCTACGGCGGTAGCCTTCATCTTTTCTACGTTCTCCTTGATTAGGATGATCATCTCGTCGTTTTCGAACTGTGCCGGGATTTGCGGCATCAGCGGATCGAGTTCTTCCACGTTGAAGTTGTAATAATTTTCTTTCAGCAGTTGGATACCTACAGCGTTGGTGATGTTCTTGAAGATGCCTTTCTTGTTGATTTCGCTCATCTTTTCCGTCAGGGCTTCTACCTCTTTCATTTTGGCTTCGCGTTGTTCGGCAGTGAGGGCGGTGTCGGACATGGCCTTGAAGAGCTCGTTCAGCTGGCTGTTTACTTCGTTTATCTGAGATCTGATTTCCTGATATGCATTGTTGTTCGGTGTTCCGGTTGCCGAGTCATTATTCCGGGTCAGCTCGATGTTGATGTTGCCGTTTTCGAGGAAGAAGTTCATCAGGAGATTCTCTTTGCCTTCGGGTGCCCAAATCACGTAGCAGTTCATAGCTGTGTCCTGCGTGCCTTTGAAGGTGAATGTTCCGTTGGTGATGACAGCCGAATCCAGTTTCACCATATTCCGTTTTTCTCTCTTTTGCAGGTACACGGTCTCGCCGTCGGCACCTCCTTCTACAGTTCCGGTCACTACATAACCTTTGTTTCCGCTACAGGCAGTCATCATGGCAGCCACAGCGAGCAGGTAGGTAAATTTTTTCATTGCTTTTGTTGTTTTATAAAAAATGATATTCTTTGCGAAGATAGTGCAAACCGGGAATAAAATAAAACGAATCTGTTCATTTCTTTGTGCCGGGGTGCAGCCGCTCTTCGTTTCTAAGCGGCAAAGATAATCCATATCTCTGGAAAAATCAATCGGAAACGGAGAAAAGGTGTTGGGACATTGCCACTTAATATACCGTTGGGGCATTGCCTTCAAGTGACAATGCCCCAACAATATAGAAAAAAAAGGGTGCACGGTTATTCTCTATGTATGCTTGTCCTTCTTTATTGTACCTTTATGTATGCTTGTTCTTCTTTATTGAGTCTCTATGTATGCCTGTTCTTCTTTATTGTGCCTGCCCTTCCTTGTCGAGCGAGAAGCCCAGCATCATGCCGTCATACTTGCTGGCAAGCGAGCTGATGGTATTCAGAGTGGCATTGCTGCTCTTGCTGGACAGGAAAGTGATCAGCTTCAGCAGCTTGTCCGAGTTGAACAGCAGGTCCATGTCGCTGGATGTGCAGTTCACTTTGGCGTTCATGTTTATCAGTTTCACGAATTTCATGGTGACCTGCTTTTCGTTGGCGTCGTAGGTGTATGTACCTTTCAGGGTCTTGCTTCCCAGTTGGGCGTTGAACGTGCTGTCGGCGGCAAAGGTGAAGCTGAGCAGACCGGGTTTGATGCCCACCTTGCTCAACTGTTCGTTCAGTTTGGCTTCGGCGGTGGTGGCGGCAACGGTTCCGCCGGCTTTCATCAGCAGGTTGTCCGACTCAAATTCGATGGCGGAACCAGTATAAACCCATGTCCCCGTCATGTCAACTGTATTCTTACCCGTGACGGCGTTGACCACTTTCTCTACATTTTCTTTGTTGAACAAATCTTTCAACGATTGTGCCTGGCTGTCGGCGGGTGCCAGCAATAAAGCGGCGAGGACAGCCAGTGAAAACATTCTTTTCCTCATTTAACTAATCATTTATTATAAGTTTCGTAAGAAATCTATGCGTCGCAGTTGTAGTAGTTAAAGTAGTTAACTACTACATGCTTATTACTTGCGAAACTTGAGTCATTTATTTGGCATTTATCTCTTTGTTGATGCTCTCTATATAGTTCAATAGCTCTTCCCTGCCCATTTTGTTTTCGGAGGAGGTCACGAAATAGGGGGGAAGCTCTTCCCACTGCTCTTCCAGCTTCTTCAGGTACTGCCGGATATTGGCGTTCAGCTTGCCGCTTTTCAGTTTGTCGCTTTTGGTGAAGACGATGGAGAAGGGCACTCCGTGCTCGCCCAGCCACTCCATGAACTCAAGGTCGATGCTTTGCGGGTCGAGGCGTGAGTCGATGAGCAGGAAGAGGTTGGTCATTTGTTCGCGTTTCAGGATATAGTCTTCGATGATCCGTTGTATTTGTGCCACGCCCTGTTGGCCGCGGCGGGCATAGCCGTAGCCGGGCAGGTCGACGATATACCAGTTGCTGTTGATTAGGAAGTGGTTGATGAGCATTGTCTTTCCCGGAGTGGCGGAGGTCATGGCAAGTCCTTTGCGGCCGGTCAGCATGTTGATGAGACTGGACTTTCCTACGTTGGAACGTCCGATGAAGGCATATTCGGGCAGTGTTCCCGCCGGACATTTCTTTACGTCTGTATTGCTGATGATAAATTCGGCATTGGTTATTTTCATTGTTCTTGTCAAATTAAGATTCTTAAAACTCCCGATGACTTCTGCATATAAATCATTCAGGATAAAAGACGGATACCCTTGCAGGAGCATATCTCCTTGTTCTTAGGGTGGCAAAGATAACACTTATTTCAGAAACGGACATAACTTTTTCCTAATTTGGTTATCTTTACCCCTTGTAGTCAAAACAGGATTGAACTGTGTGCCGATTGTTCCTCTCTTTTGCGGAAAGAAGCAGGGCACTATATCTGTCCTCCCACCTTGATAATCAAAACTTTCGTCTGACGAATTATCTTTCAGCCACTTGGCATGCTGCCAATAACAAGATTGTTCTCTTCATAATTTCATGCTGATTAGTTCAAATTGTCATACATAAGGTTGATAAGAAATATTGGCTCAAGCCGAAATATTCCTGAATGCAAAGATAAAAAGTTGTTGTATGACAAAGGCTGGATAATATCGAGGATTAATGAGATAATATCGATAAATGGTACTGAATGTAGGGTTGGCTATTCTGTCACTATTACGTCCATTTGTACGAAGAGACGGGGCTTAACGAGAGGTTGCTTGACGAATGGGAGTTTCCCGTAGAGATTCCGGCAGAAGAGATGGACTTAATGTTGATTCGCCGTCTTTGTGAGATCGATCCCTACATAAGTTTACCTCAATCCGCCCCTGCCATCTATGACAACAAATTTACACTACAACGCAGTCTTCTACGCAACAGGCAATGTAACTTTTGCGATAAGGTGGAGTCGCGTGGTATTGTACTCCAGTTGTTGGCACGTTTTTTTGAAGCAAGCAGGACCTCGTCCACACTGCAAGGACAACCGTATCAGGATAGCCATCGGATATATCCGAAAACATATTTGTGAATCCATCAAAATAGAGCAACTGGCGGTACAGGCTTGTCTCTCAAAAGAAGACTGAACAAAATTCAAACAGGCTCTAAATAGGTTGGGCTTTTTATTTTCTTGATGTTCTTTCATTGATTTTCTCTCATTCTCGTTTTTTTGCACTATCTTTGTTCTCTAAAATAACGAAGATAGGTTGCAACCGGCAATTGGTGAGCAAACTTCCATGACGTTCGTTTGCACTATCTTTGCCTCCTGATAGCTTAATTTTTAGTATGAACGGACAATTTCCCTCGATATTATTGGAAAAGGCGGTGAACGAGTTCGCCAAGCTGCCCGGAGTGGGGCGGAAGACTGCCATGCGCCTGGTCTTGCACCTTCTGCGGCAGGACACGGCGGCGGTGGAGGCTTTCGGCAATGCCATCGTCACCCTGAAGCATGAAGTGAAGTACTGTAAGGTTTGCCATAACATCTCGGACACGGAGACCTGCCGCATCTGCGCCAATCCGCAGCGGGACGCATCGACGGTTTGCGTCGTAGAAAACATACGCGACGTGATGGCGGTAGAAGCCACGCAGCAGTTTCGCGGGCTGTATCATGTGTTGGGCGGAGTGATTTCGCCAATGGACGGCGTAGGACCGGGCGACCTGCAGATCGAAAGCCTTGTGCAACGCGTGGCAGCTGGTGGAATAAAGGAGGTGATCCTGGCACTCAGCACCACGATGGAAGGAGATACGACCAACTTCTACATCTATCGCAAACTGGAAAAGACGGGCGTGAAACTGAGCGTGATTGCCCGCGGCATCTCCATAGGCGATGAACTGGAGTACGCGGATGAAGTGACGCTGGGACGGAGCATCGTGAACCGGACTCCTTTTTCGGGGAATTGAAAGCAGAGAGTCGGGAATCTGAAAACGGAAAATCAGGGACCTGATAATCAAGAATCGAGAACCTGAGAATTGATAATCGAGAACCTGGCAGTTAAGGATCAAGGATCTGACAATCAAGGCTCAAGAACCTGATGGCTAGGGCTCAAGGATCTGATAATCAAGATTCAATAGACTGATGGTCAAGACTCAAGAAAGAGAAAGCCAAGAACAGAACTTTAGAACAAGAACAGAACTTTAGAAAGAGAAATGGAAGAACAGATAAAACATGTGGCAGCATGCCAGAAAAGATGGTTCATCGGCTTTTGGTTGCTGCCGATAGTGAGCATGCTGATCGGCGAGAACTGCGAGAACTGGGTAGGCATGTATGCCGCCGATGCGCGTACCGTTTATATTTCGGAAGCATTGGACATCTTGCTGACCGCAGTCTGCGTACCCGTATCACTGAAACTGTTTGCCTGGGTGCTGACGCATAAGATTGACGCGGTCGGCATCTCCGACGCCTTGCGTCTTTATTCGTTCTGGAGCAAGGTGCGTCTGGGACTTCTGGCATTGCCGGTGCTGGCAGGCTTTGCCGTCTACTATCTGATGCTGAGCAACACCGGTGTGCTTTGTGCCTTTATCGCCCTTACGGCATCTTTATTCTGCCTGCCCGGTGAGGCACGCCTGCGTAAGGAATTGTGCATCGATTAAGGGGGGAGAGAACCGGATGAAGCTCTCTATTGTCATCGTCAACTATAATGTGAAGCATTATCTGGAGCAATGCCTCTGTTCCGTCTACAAAGCTGTGGACAATCTTCAGGCAGAAGTGCTGGTGGTGGACAATGCGTCGACCGACGGCTCGGAGACATACCTCACCGGACGCTTCCCGCAACTCACCTATATACAAAACAAGACAAATGTCGGCTTTGCCCGTGCCAACAATCAGGCGATCCGGCAAGCCACGGGCGAGTATGTGCTGCTGCTGAATCCCGACACCCTGCTGCCGGAAGATATGCTGGAGCGGGCAGTCCGGTTTATGGACGACCATCCGCGTGCCGGAGCCACCGGAGCGAAGATGCTGACGTCTGACGGGAACTTTCTGCCCGAATCGAAACGCGGCTATCCTACCTTGACTGCCACTTTCGGCAAACTGACCGGATTGGGCAGGCTTTTCCCACGCTCCAAGGGATTGGGCGGTTACTACTGCAACGGGCTGCATCCGGACGCCGTCCATCAGGTGGAAGTGCTGGCTGGTGCGTTCATGCTGTTGAGGGCGTCTGCATTGGAAAAGACCGGACTGCTGGATGAAGACTTCTTCATGTATGGCGAAGACATCGACCTCTCGTGCCGGATGGTTGAGGCGGGGTACGAGAACTACTATCTGCCTTACCCGATGCTGCACTATAAAGGAGAAAGCACGTCGAAAGATACCTACCGCCATGTGCGTGTCTTCTGCGGAGCGATGGACATATTCTTCTGCAAGCATGGCAGGAGATACGGTGCCGTCGGTCGTATGCTGGTTCGGGCGGGCATTCGTCTGCAAATGTATATCCGTTTGTCGATGCTTTTCCTGAAACTAACATTACTTTCTCTGAAGCATGCCTCCTTTTCCGGAAGTAAAGGGACCACCCGATGGCAGTATCCGCAATCTCCCCGTTTTCTTGTTTTTGGCGAAGAAGCAGCGGTCCGCAGCCTGCGTGCCTTGTTCAAACGCAACGGGCTGACCGGCAGGCACCATTTTGTAGTCTCCAACGAAACCTCTTCTGCCGACGGGCATGGAAGCATGTTCATCTCACTGAAAGGGTTTACGCACGTGGTCTATGACTGCCGCGCCTTCTCTTTCTCGACAATCATTCGTTTGCTCTCCCTCCATCGCCAGACGGGATTGCGTCTCGGAATCTATAATCCGGAGAGCCGCGTACTGGTCACTCCCGAAGAATGCTATGTATGACAAAGAGTGTTACATCAGACAAAAAGTGTTACATCAGACAAAGAAATACTATGTATGACAAAGAATGCTACATATAATACATATAATAAAGAATACTATATCTGACAAAGAATACGATATACGACAATGAAACATAACTATTTTATAAGCGATCATGTCCGCCTCCGTGCCATGGAGCCGGAAGACCTGGAACTGATCTACGAAATGGAGAACGACCCGCAAGAATGGGATATCAGCAACTTTACCGTACCCTATTCGCGCTACGTGATGAAGCAATACCTGCAAGATTCGCAATGCGACATGTTTGCCGACAAACAGCTGCGCCTGATCATCGTGCGCCTTGAAGACGGCCGTCCGATAGGCACGATCGACGTGACGGATTTCGTCCCGATGCATTCGCGCGGAGAAGTGGGCATTGTGCTCCGGAAAGAGTTTCGCGGGAAAGGGTATGCCAAGGAAGCGCTGACCCTGCTTTGTGATTATGTCTTCGACTTTCTGCGCCTGAGGCAGCTCATCGCCCATATTGCTACGGACAATGAGGCAAGCCTGCACCTGTTCGCCTCCTGCGGATTCGTACAGTGCGGAGTGCTGAAGGACTGGCTGTGTGTGGAGGGGCACTTCGAAGATGTGGCGTTGCTGCAGCGCATCCGGACGGATCAATAAAGCGGATTGCCGTGCATTTGTTGATGCTGTGCACTTATTGATGCCGTGCGGCAAACTTTCATTGACACAATATTTTCATTTCTACAGACTTTTCGTATTTTTGCAGAAAAAAAGGGAAGTTGTCCGGCATAAAGCCATGATTAGCTGTGCTTGGAGTCCTGCCGATTAAAGCCGGTGCTTGGACAAGAATGTTTAGTAATAAATGATATAAAAGATATATTTTAAGAATAAGATAGAAGATGAAGAATATACGTAATTTCTGCATTATAGCCCACATTGACCACGGCAAGTCTACCTTGGCAGACCGTTTGCTTGAGTTTACCAATACGATACAGGTAACCGAGGGCCAGATGCTTGATGATATGGATTTGGAGAAAGAGAGAGGGATTACCATCAAGAGCCATGCCATCCAGATGGAGTACATGTACAAAGGTGAGAAATATGTTCTGAATCTGATTGATACTCCGGGACACGTGGACTTCTCGTACGAAGTTTCCCGTTCCATCGCCGCTTGCGAAGGAGCACTGCTGATAGTGGATGCCTCGCAAGGCGTGCAGGCACAGACCATCTCCAACCTCTACATGGCCATCGAACACGACCTGGAGATTATCCCCGTCATCAACAAATGCGACATGGCAAGCGCAATGCCCGAAGAGGTGGAAGACGAAATCGTAGACCTGCTCGGCTGCAAGCGTAGCGACATCATCCGTGCCTCCGGCAAGACAGGCATGGGCGTGGAAGAGATACTGGCAGCAGTGGTCGAACGCATACCCCATCCCGAAGGCAACGAGGAAGCCCCCTTGCAGGCGCTGATTTTCGACTCTGTATTCAACTCTTTCCGCGGCATCATCGCCTATTTCAAGATTGTGAACGGCGTGATCCGCAAGGGAGACAAAGTGAAATTCTTCAATACCGGAAAGGAATATGATGCCGACGAAGTAGGCGTGCTCAAGATGGACATGGTGCCACGCCAGGAGTTGCGCACAGGAGACGTGGGATACATCATCTCCGGCATCAAGACCTCCAAGGAAGTGAAAGTGGGCGATACCATCACCCACATATCTCGCCCCTGCACGGAGGCAATCGCCGGATTCGAAGAGGTGAAACCGATGGTCTTCGCCGGTGTGTATCCGATTGAGGCGGAGGACTTCGAAGACCTGCGCTCTTCTTTGGAGAAACTGCAACTGAACGATGCCTCGCTGACCTTCCAGCCGGAGTCGTCGCTGGCATTGGGATTCGGATTCCGTTGCGGCTTCCTCGGACTGCTGCACATGGAGATCGTGCAGGAACGCCTCGACAGGGAGTTCAACATGAACGTGATCACCACAGTGCCGAACGTTTCCTACAACATCTATGACAAGCAGGGACACATGACGGAGGTGCATAACCCCGGCAGCATGCCCGATCCCACAATGATAGACCGCATCGAAGAGCCTTACATCCGGGCTTCCGTCATCACGACCACCGACTATATCGGCCCCATCATGACCTTGTGCCTCGGAAAACGCGGCGAGCTGGTGAAGCAGGAGTACATCTCGGGCAATCGCGTGGAGATCTACTACGATATGCCCCTGGGCGAAATCGTCATCGACTTCTACGATAAGTTGAAAAGCATCTCTAAGGGATATGCCTCCTTCGACTACCATGCCCACGGGTTCCGCCCCTCCAAGCTGGTCAAGCTGGACATCCTGCTGAACGGCGAGCCGGTGGATGCCCTTTCCACGCTGACCCACTTCGACAATGCCTACGAACTGGGACGCCGCATGTGCGAGAAGCTGAAAGACCTGATTCCGCGGCAGCAGTTCGACATCGCCATACAGGCAGCCATCGGTGCCAAGATCATTTCCCGCGAGACCATCAAGGCTGTGCGCAAGGACGTGACGGCAAAATGTTATGGAGGTGACGTCAGCCGTAAGCGCAAGTTGCTGGAGAAGCAGAAGAGGGGAAAGAAGCGCATGAAGCAGATCGGTAACGTCGAAGTGCCGCAGAAGGCGTTCCTTGCCGTCTTGAAGCTGGATTGATGATATATAGTGTCTTACTGATGATATATCGTGTTTTATTGATGATATAAGTGTTTTACTGATGACGTACAGTGCATTAATCGATGATGTGTAGAGCTTTAATTAACGATGTGCAGAGTGCTGATCGATGAAGTGCAGAATCTTAATTGGTGAGATACAATATTTTAACTTAAGAAACTTGAATTAATACTTAAATCTGATAGAGAATGATTACCCTACGTTCCCTGAAAAAACTCTCGTCGCTGAATGCGGCGGCGACCATTTTGTTTTTGGCGGCCATCCTTGCTGCCGTTGTTGCTAATTCTTCGCTGGCTCCGATCTATCAGAGCTTCTTGTCGCAGGAGTTGCATTTGCGTGTCGGAGACTTCAACCTGCTCTCGCACGGCGGACACAACCTGACGATGATAGAGTTCATCAACGACTGCCTGATGACCGTCTTCTTTCTGGCCGTAGGCTTGGAGATAAAGCGTGAGTTGCTGGTAGGGGAGCTTTCTTCGTTCCGGAAAGCGATCCTGCCGTTCATTGCGGCATGCGGGGGCATGATATTTCCCGTGATAGTCTATTCGTTTCTGGTCGCTTCCGGCACGCCCGAGACACAGGGTATGGCCATTCCGATGGCTACCGACATTGCCTTCTCGCTGGGTGTGCTGAGTCTGCTGGGCAATCGGGTTCCGCTGAGCCTGAAGATATTCCTGACGGCTTTTGCCGTGGTAGACGACATCGGCGGCATTCTGGTGATTGCCATTTTCTACAGCGCGGAGGTGGCATACGGCTATCTGATTGCGGCAGCTGTGCTTTATGCTTTCCTATATTATATGGGTAAGCGGGGCGTGACGCAGAAAATCTTTTTCCTGTTCTTTGGGCTGATCATCTGGTATCTGTTCCTGCAGTCGGGCATCCATAGCACCATATCCGGTGTGATACTGGCATTCGTCATACCCGCCCGTCCGCGGCTGAATGCGGGCAAATACATAAGGCGTATCCGTTCCATTATCGGCACCTTCCCGGTCATGCAGTCCGATAACATCGTCCTGACCAACGAGCAGATTGCGACTTTAAAGCAGGTGGAGCGGGCTTCCGACTGTGTCATCAGCCCTTTGCAGTCTTTGGAAGACAACCTGCATGGGACGGTGAACTTTGTGATACTTCCCTTGTTTGCTTTTGCCAATGCAGGCGTGGTGTTCAGTGGGGGTGGAGATGTTGTCGGAAATGTAGCTATAGCTGTCGGTTTGGGACTGCTGTTGGGTAAGTTTATGGGCATCTACCTGTTTACTTGGCTCTCCATCAAGAGCGGGCTTGTCCGCATGTCCGAGGGGATGAATTGGAAGAATATAGCCGGTGTGTCACTGCTGGGCGGCATTGGCTTTACGGTGTCTTTGTTCATAGCCAACCTGTCGTTTGCCGGTGCTTATCCGGAGCTGCTGAACCAGGCAAAGTTCGGTGTGTTGTGTGGTACTGTCGTTGCCGGGATACTGGGGTATATTGTACTCTTCCGGGTGCTTCCTAAGAAATAAAATTGTGGGCTTCTGATGCTTCTCGATAGGGAGATGAAGAGATTCGTCCCGTGAGATGAAGAAAACAGTCTCGCGAGGCGAAAAAAATAGTCTCGTGAGACGAAAAGAATGGTCTCGCGAGACGAGAAAAAGCGTTCCGTGAGGTGAAAAAAACGGCGTGTTTCCGAAATGCAAGATTTGTATTTTATCACTTTGATTAGTTGTTAGATACATTAGAATTTATTATTTTTGTATCGAAAGGATAAACTATATGAAACTGATTGAAAACAATATTCAGAGAATCATTGCTTTGTGCAAGGAGCATAAGGTGGGGAAGTTATTTGTTTTTGGTTCTATTCTAACCAATCGTTTCAACGAAAAAAGTGATGTGGATATGGTTGTTGACTTTGACAAAGTGGATTTGGAGGATTACGCAGATAACTACTTTGATTTTAAACTTTCATTGGAAGATTTGTTGGGCAGGGAAGTTGATTTATTGGAAGATAAGGCAATTCGCAATCCTATATTGAGGAAAAATATTGATAAGTCTAAACGGTTGGTTTATGGATGAATATATTGAAAAGCATTTGATTGATGTACTTAATGCAACTATCGAAGTAGAAAGCTATTTTGCTAATGTTTCCAAGCTATTTCAAGATTTTCAAAAGGATATGCTTAGGCAACGGGCTGTTGAACGAAATGTAGAAATCATGGGAGAAGCCATTAATCGAATATTGAAAGTTGACCCTAATTTTAAACTGCCAAATGCTAAAGCGATTATTCATACTAGAAACAGAGTAATTCATGGATATGATAGTGTTACTACCGAATTTCTCTGGAGTTTGATTATAAGACATATTCCAGCACTTAAAAAAGATGTGGAGAATATTTTGGCAAACAAATAATTTTATAGTCAAACAGAAATATCCTGAGAATATTTCTGTTCTTAGGAGTTAAAGGTCAATAGATTTTGAGTTTTTAAGTTACTCGCATTAGTACGGCAACTTACAAACTTATCAACTTACATCTCTCCGTCCGCCGTCTCTTCTCCTTCCTCCATCGCCTCATCTTTGGGCAGCAGTTTGGCCGATATTCGTTTCTTGGGGGTGAGGCTCATGTTTCGCAACATTTCCGCCTGTCTGACAACACTTCCGTTTCCGTCGGAAAGCTGGTTGAAGGCACGGTCGTAATCTCTTTGCAGCCCAGTCAGCCTGTCGCCGATGCTCAGGAAGGTGTCGGTGAAGCCGACAATCTTCTCGTATAACGCTGTGCCCCGTTTGATGATGGCCTGCACGTTCTTCACCTGATTCTCCCGCTTCCAGAGGTCGAGGGAGAGGCGCAGGGCACTGATGAGATTCGTAGGACTCATCAGCACAACTTTCTTATCGTAGGCGTATTCCCAAAGATTGCTGTCGCTCTGTATGGCAAGCAAGTAAGCCCCTTCGGTGGGGATGAACATCATGACGAAATCCGGTGCCTTGATGTCGTAGCGGGAGTAGTCCTTCCGGCTTAGCTCGTCTATGTGGGCACGCACCGATTGCAGATGCGCTTTCAGCAGGCGCGCCTTTTCGTCTTTGTCTTCGGCAGAGGTATAGGCACTGTAGGCGGTGAGGGAGACTTTGGAATCAATAATCATCTCGCGGTCGTCGGGATACTTGACCAAGACATCCGGTTGCATCTTCTGTCCGCTCTCCTCGTTGGTGAGCATCTCGCCCCGTTCGTCCTTCAGGAACTCCTGCCGGAAGTAGTGCTTACCCTCAATCAGGCCGGATGCCTGAAGCAGACGCTCCAGAATCATTTCCCCCCAGTTGCCCTGCATCTTCGAGTCGCCTTTCAGGGCACGCGCCAGGTTGTTCGCCTCCTCGCTGAGGCGGTTGTTCAGGTCCACCAGCTCCTTGATGCGTTCGCCCAGCGAGAAACGCTCCTTGGCTTCGGTGCTGTAGACTTGTTCCACCTTTTCGCGGAAGTCTTTCAGGTTTTCGCCCAAAGGACGGAGCAGGGAGTTCAGATGCTCGGCATTCAGACGGGTGAAGTCCTCCGTCTTGCTCTGGAAGATGCGGTTGGAGAGGTTTTCAAACTCGATGCTCATGCGCTTGTGCAGGGCTTCCGCCTCTTCTGTCTGTAGCCTCAGCCGCTCTTCCCATTGCCGTTGCTGTTCCATCAGCCTGAGGTTGAACGATTTCTCCTGTTCCGACAGCCGTTCGGCGGTGACGGCATGTTCGCGGGCGATGCGCTCTTCCGAAGTACGCGCCATCAGCTCTTCCCGTTCGCGGGCGGCTTGCAGCTGGGCTGACAGGGCGGCGCTTTTTCGTCCGGCGGTGAGATAGCCCACTCCTGCGCCTGCCGCCATTCCGATGAGTAGAAAAACGAACTCCATATTTATTCCGTCAAGATTTCGTTTCCGTTTTCAGTAATCAGAAGCATGCTTTCCCACTGTGCCGAGGGTAGTCCGTCGTCGGTGAATACGGTCCATCCGTCCGCCTCGTCGATGAAGACTTCGTAGCTTCCCATGTTGATCATCGGCTCAATGGTGAACGTCATGCCCGGCACGATGAGCATGCCCGTGCCCCGTTTGCCGAAGTGCTCCACGTCCGGCTCCTCGTGGAACTTGATGCCTACGCCGTGTCCGCAAAGGTCGCGCACTACGCTATAGCCGTTCTTTTCGGCATGTTCCTGGATGGCGGCTCCCACGTCGCCGAGGCGTGCCCACGGTTGCGCAGCCTGCACGCCGATGTCGCGGCACTCTTTCGCCACTTGCACCAGGCGTTGCCATTCGGGTCTCACGTCACCGATCATGTACATGCGCGAGGCATCCGAGAAATAACCTTTGTAGATGGTGGAAACATCCACGTTCACGATGTCCCCACTGCGCAGGAACTCCTTGGTGCTCGGGATGCCGTGGCAGACGACGTCGTTGATGCTTACGCACACGCTTTTCGGGAATCCCTCGTACAGGAAGGGGGCGGGGATGGCGTCGTGGTCGGTCGTAAACTCATAGACCATGTGGTCGATTTCTGCGGTGGACATGCCTTCGCGTATGTTTGCCGAGATGTAGTCCAGCAGGGCTGTATTGATTTTTGCGCTTTCGCGTATGCCTGCCAGTTGCTCTTCGGTGCGCAGCAGATGGCGCAACGGGAGCTTGTAACCTTCTCTCTTATAGCGTTGTATCTTGGCTTCTACTTCGTCGGAATAGTTTTTAGGAGTAAACCGGACTCCTTTACTGAACTTTTTCATCTGTCTCTTTGATTTTATAACGGTGCAAAAGTACGTAATTCATCTTAGAGCAGCTTTAGAAGCTGTTTAAATTTTGCTTAAAAAGCTGTTATATCCATGAGTTCTGCCGCTTCTTGACGATGAGCGATTCGCTCAATAATCGTATAAACTCTTTCATGGAATGTTTGTGATACGTGTCCTTGAGGATATGGACGCAGCCTATCATTTCGTTGTCCGGTACGTCAAGGGGAACAGCTTTCACGTCGCACTCATTATAGATGGAGTCTTCGGCAAGCACGGTCACCAAGTGGGTCTGGCGTATGAGTTTCAGCAGGATGTTCACTTCGTTCAGTTCGATACGAATCTGGAAATCGTTGTACGTAGTCACAAGGCTGTCGAATGCGTTCCGTGCCTGCAATCCTTTCGATGGCAATGCCAATTCATATTTCCCAAGCTCTGCCAGAGTGACTTTGTCTTTTGAGGCAAGCGGGTGAGTGCTGCTGACGATGGCCGACAGGCTGTTTTGGAACAAGATGTGCGATTCCACATCAGCCACCGGTTTCGTAGGCTTGAAGGCAAGCACGAAATCCAAATCCCGTTTGGCAAGCAGCTCCATCAGTTCGCTCATGGGCTTGTAGATGATGTTGAGTTTGATGTGCGGATACATCTTCATGAAAGAGATTACCGTTTCGGTCAGTATCGGGCTGAAAGAATAGGTGATGCCGATGTTCAGCGTGCCGGTCAGCAATTTCTGCAAATCGTGTATCCTGTCTGCGCAGGTCTCGGCGTCATGGATAGTTCGCAAGGCGAAGGGCAGCATCTCTTCTCCGGCCTCGGTCAGGCGTATGGAATGGCTGTTTCGCAGGAAAAGCTGTACGTTCAGTTCATCTTCCAATTGCTTTATCTGTTGCGATAGCGAGCTTTGCGCTATGTTGAGGGCTTTTGCCGCATCAGAAAAGTTCAGTGTCTCGGCGGCTTTGGCAAAGTATCTTAACTGTCTTAATTCCATAATAATACAAAGATAGTGATAATAAGTTTATCTCGTAGCCGTAAACGAAAGTTTTTTGAACAGGAACACCGGTATAGTGGCTCCTACGACCATTCCTAAAATGATGAACGCACTGGTCAGTCCGTTGTAGGTCAGTAGATAGAAATAATGCCCGAAGGCTTCCTCCTGCGTGTGGTACAGACAGGAGAGCAGTGCCTCTATCGTGCGGTAGGCATACATTCCCGGTATCATGGGCAACAAAGCCGGGAAGAAACAGACTTCGGCAGGGCACTTGATGCGTGAAGCGAACAGCACGGCAAGCACACCGATGGCAAATGCCGCTACCGTGCTGGCGGGGATAATATGCATCCCTTCAAGTTCGGGCAAAGTCAGAACGTAACGGATAGAATGGCCGGCTGCGGCAATCAGGGCGCAGGTCAGGTAGGCACGCCGTGGCGTGTTGCTGATGCTGGAAAAACCGATGGCTGCTATCGCTGAAAACAATCCGTCCTCTAAAATATTTATTAATATATCATTCCACATAAGTTGTCTAATCGCATAAGCTGTCTAATTACATAAGCTGTCTAAAACCATTTTAATCCTAATATGAACATTCCGGCACACAATCCTGCGGACAGACAGGCGGTGAGGATGGTGGCATCCAGGAACCGGCTGAACGCACACAGGTAGTGGCGGTCTATCATGTCGCTGACGGCATTGATATACGGAACCCCCGGAATGAGATACAGGACACTCGTCCCCAATGCTATCTCAGGTGTTGTGCCGATGTCGAAGATATGTCCTCCGGCACTGAGGGCGGCGGAAAAGAAAGCGGCACACAAAAAAGTGAGACGCACATCCCGTTTGTCCTCCAGCATGATCTGTTTCAGCCTGTAACCGGCAAGGGTCGATGCAAAGACAATGAGCATAGCCACGGCATCGCCGCCGAAAAGACGGCAGAACGAGGCATTGGCAAAGCTTGTCAGAAACAGGACCTCCCACTTCCCGGTCGGCTTGGTCTCCCGTATCCGCTCAAAGCGTTCAACGGCCGTCGGGAAGTCAAGATGATTGTCCGCCACCTCCCAACTCAGACGGCTCAAGAGGGCATTGAGGTTGAAGCTAATGCCGCAACTTGCAGTCTTGCGGATGATCACACTCGTATCTGACATATCCTTGCCCCACACCGACACATATACATGAGTAGGCATTAGGGTAATGTCGAATCCTACTCCAAAAGCAGCTGCCATTCTCCGGGCATTCTTTTCTATGCGTATGCAGGTCGCCCCGCATCCTGATAACAACGAGGCATAGTCGGCAAGAAAGACCGCGATTTCGCGGACAGGGAGGTTGCCCGGCACGTCATTCGCCTTACAAATCCTCGAACTCATCATCTTCAACATCTCCCGGAATATAGAATATTTCCCTTTCTTTACCGATTTCCAACAAATGCATCGGTTTGCGTCCGTTGCGGCGGCATTCGGCATAATACTGTTCTATGGCTCTGAATACAAATGCACACAATAGCACTCCCGCTATCATGCACCATACAATCATTGATTGGTTCATACTTTAGTGCTTTTAATTTTGGCCGCAAAAGTATGACAGCCGCGGAGAATGCAGAAGCGATGAGCAAGGGATTTTCCGATTGCCGCAATAGGCAAAACGGATAATCGGAATGTAGCTTTCGCGACTGTTTACGTCGTTCTTTGCGTCTTGATCTCACTTCTCGAATTGTCGATGCGCTGCACCAGTATCTGGGTCTTGATGCGTTCCCGCAGTCCCTCCACGTGGCTGATGATGCCCACTTTCTTTCCTCCCATCTGATGCAGTTTCTCCAGCGTGTCCATCACCGTGTTCAGGTAGTCGCTGCTCAGTGTGCCGAATCCCTCGTCGATGAACAACGTGTCTACCGACAGGCTGTGGCGGCTGAGCGAGGAGAGGCCGAGCGCCAACGACAGCGAGACCAGAAAACTCTCTCCGCCCGACAGCGTGCAGGCGGGACGTGCCGCGCCTCCCTGATAGAAGTCGCGCAGCAGTATGGTGAGCGAACCGGCCTGACATTCCAGTTCGTAGCGGTCCGTCAGCCGTTGCAGGTAGGAGTTGGCACCGTTGAGCAGCTCTTTCAGCACGAAACTTTGGGCGATGTTCCGGAAGTTCTTTCCTTTCTCGTCGCCAAAGTGCCGGCACAGTCGGTCCCATTTCAGGTAGACCTCCCGCAGTTCGTCCGCGCGCCTCTTTTCTTCCTTGATCAGGGCGATGTTCTTGGCGTTCTCTTCCAGCTGTATTTTCATGCGCAGGACGGTCTGGGTCGCTGTGGCACTCTTTTCCTCCAAGAGGCGGAGCAACTCGGCAAGGCTCTCCGGCGTATTGCCCTCTTCCATGACGGGTCTCTTCTCCAGATGCTCTTCCAGCTGGACGGTGGTCAGCCGGAAAGCGGTCTGCGCGGCGACTTCTTCCTCCTTGAGGCGTTGCAGCTCTGCGCGCATTCCCTCGATGTACTCGCCGGAGTGGGAGGAGAGGGCGATGAGGCGTGCTTCGTCCGTGTCGGGATGCGAAGCATAGAAGGCTGCCAGTCCGGATTGCAGCTCACCGATGTTCCTGCGGACGGACACGATGCTTTGTTTCAGTCCTCCGGCGTCGGAGACAAGGGCGTTCCAGGCTGCTGCCAGGTTCTTCGTCTCCTGTTTCTCTTCGGCGGGGAGGTCTCTCCACTCCGGAAAGGCTTCGCAGACAATCTCCCGAGCGGCGGATATGTTGTCCAGCTCTTGGGTGACGAGGGCGATGGCGGATTTCAGTTCGGTCTGCTTCTCCTGCGCCATCCTATAATATCCTGCGGACTTCTGCAAGCGCTCGATGAAGGCGGTGGGAGAGGCGTCCCATTCCGTCTGCCAACCGTCCCACAAGAGCAACGGGCTGACGCGCTCGAAGGCGGTGCGGATGGTCTCTTTCTCGTTCTCTTGCAGCAGCTGTTGGTTGGCGATGTCGTTCTTCAGCGTGGTCAGCTTCCGGTCGATGCGGTCGAAATCTTTTCGGGCGATTTCTACCGTGGTCTGGTGTTCGTCTTTCTCGCGTTGCCGTTGCGCGATGTGGTTGGCAAGTTTCTGCACTTCGTCCAGTCGGGCGTGGATCTGTTCGAGTGCCAGCTTGTTCTTCTGCGCCAGTTGCTCCAATGCGGCAGGGGTACCGTCGGTCAGCTCGCCGGTCAGGCAACGGCGGCATCTCTCTTGCGCTTCGGTGCAGGCGAGGTCGTAGCTCTTCTGCGCCTTTCCGGTGGCGGTGCGGCTGTTTGCAGTCATCTCTTCGTAGGTCTTGCACTCGGTGCGGTTGCTGTTCAGGGCGCGTTCCGCTTCCTTATACTCCTTCTCTTTGACCTCTAAGGATTGCCGGATGGGTATGAGCACGGACTGGAAATCCTCGTCCTTGCAGAGCGACGTGATCTTCTGTCCGCATACCGGACAGTTGTCGCCCACCGACAGACGGGCGCGCGCCTCTTTCGCCCATTCCTCTACGGCTTCTTTCTGCTTGTCGTACAGCGTCCGTAGCTCTTCGTACGCGCTTTTCCGTCGGTCGAAGTCGGCTTGCAGTCCGGCGTGCCGGGAGTGGCAAGTCTGCCATTTCTGTTCCAGCGACTTCTCGTACTCCTTGGCCGCCTCCAGTGCCGTTTGCTTCTCTTTCAGGACGAGCAAGGCATTCTGTGCCTTCTGCAGATTCTCCCTTTCGCCCTCCAACGTATCCTTCTCTGCCTGCAAGGCATTCCGGTTCATGGAGGCGAGTTGCGCGTTCAGGCGGTCTATTTCCTGTTGCTTGGCTTGGTTCTCCCGGTTCTTCCGGTTGAAGCTGTTCTCCTGCTCCGTGCGTTCCCGTTCGGTGGCGGGCAGTTGTCGGGTCAGGGCGGACACCTGCTTCTCACAGGCAGCGATGCGCCGGCGGGCAGAGAGTATGAGGTTGAGGTCGGCGGCAATGGACTGGCTCTGTTCGTACATGCTACGGAACGGCGCCTGGGCTTCCAGGTATTCCTCGGCGCGGAGCAGTTTGCCTTGTTGCTCCGTCCGGTTCTCTTCCAGCCAGATGCGCCCGTTGCTGAGGCGTACGAACCGGAGCTTCATCTCTTCGGCGTGCGCACGGTCGCTCTCTTGCTGCCGTTGTTGCTGCCGGAGCGAGGAGAGGAGGTTGCGTGCCTCTGCGGTGCTGTTCCACTCCCTGACGAGCAGTTCCCGTCGGCGGAAGTCGTCCGACTGCAATTGCGCCTTGCGGGCTTCCCACTCTTTCCGCTGCTTTTCGAGGTTCAGTAGGAGTTCGGCATGCCGTTTCAGCCAGTCGCTTTTCAGGGTTGCCGTACTCTTTTGCGCGGCATATCCGCTGATTTCGGCATTCAGTGCCGTTATGTTCCGGTCTATCTCGGCGGTTTCCTCTTCGGTCAGGAGGCGTATGCCTTCCAGCTTCCGGTTCTGGTTTTCGTAGTCCGTACGTTTCTCTTTGGTGATGGCGTAGATGCAGGCGCCTATCTCCGAGTAGATGCCGGTTCCGGTCAGCTTCTCCAGAATGTCCGACTTTTCGCTCTCCTTGCTTTGCAGGAACTTGGTGAAGTCGCCTTGCGCCAGCAGGGTGGTGCGGCAGAACTGCTCGAAGGTAAGTCCGATGGCAGCCTGTATTTCCGCCTTTATCTCATTCTTCCGGGAAAGCGTGATGCCCGTCTTCCGGTTTTCCAGTGTCCACTTGGTGTCTTGGATGGCGCCGGAGAGTTTGCGGTGGGCGCGTGCCACGTACCACCGGGCGGTGTAGGGCACCTCGTTCGAGCCGATAAACTCCAGCTCGGTCCATGCCTCATTGGTATTCCGCCGCATCAGCTGGCGGCTGTCGTTGATGGCGATCTCCTCTTTCTTGGCGGAAAAACTCTGTCCCACGTCCCTGTACCTCTCGTTTTCCGCGCGGTCCATGCGGGGCGTTTCGTTGTAGAGCGACAGGCAGATGGCGTCGAGCAGTGTCGTTTTTCCGGCTCCCGTCTCGCCGCAGATGAGGAATAGCGATTCCTCGCCTAACGGCCCGTTCTCAAAGTCGATGACGGCGTCCTCTATGGATGCCAGGTTCTTTATGGTCAGTTTTTGAAGTTTCATGATTCATATCCGGGTTGTGCGTGTCAGCGCAGGTTATTTGTTTTCCGCCACCCTTCGCATGGCGACATTCATAAGCTCGCAGAGTTCCTCGTCCATCTCTTCCCCTTCCGTCTCCTGATAGTAGAGTTTGGCTATCTCGAGCGGCGACATCTCCTGCATCTCCTGGAGGGAAAGATGGTGTGCCTTGTCGGCCAGAGCCGTCTTCTCGCGGTTGGGCTTGATGCAACAATAGCGGCAACTTTTCCCTTTTGCCGCGTTCGATGCCCGTTCGTTGCAGTCGGATGCCAGGTAATCCTTTATCAGGACGTTCAGCCGGATGTAGGCGGGCTGGTCGGCGGGATACTCTTCCAGCAGCCTGACCGCCTCTTCAAAGTCCGCCGGTTCCCGGGGCAGGGTGACGAGCGGCATGGGATTCTCTATCTGCACGGTCCTTACCTGCGGAGCCACCTGCCTCCCGACCTCGACGATGGAGACGGAGTGGGGATAGGTCTCGTCGAAGCTGACCGGCAGGGGAGTGCCGCAGTAGCGCGCATGGAAGCGGTCGCTCCGGATGTTCTGCGGGCAGTGGATATGCCCCAGTGCCAGGTAGTCGTATCCGCTGCCCAGCGAACCGATGGGGACGTATTCTATTCCGCCAATTGCTTCGTCATGGCCGGTCCGGTCGCTGCCTTCGATGGAGAGGTGCGCCGTCAGGACAACGGGCACTTCGGCTGTGTTCATCTTCTCCACCTCGTCCAGCAGTGTTTGGAAGAAGCGTGCCTGCCGCTCCTCGCGCGGTGTCTCCGTGTCCAGCATCGGAAAATTCTGCGGGTAGACGTGGGGGACGGCGACGATGTATCCTTTCAGGTCCCCGTCCTCGTCTTCCACGGGCACAATGTGCTTTTCGAGGTTCACCTCCTCGCGGGTCCGCTCGATGTTGCCCACCACCTTCACTCCGAAGTGGTTCCACAGGCTGCTGTCTATCTCCAGCTTCGAGCTGCTGTCATGGTTTCCGGCGGTTACGACAATGGTCATTTCCGGACAGGCGCGGTGAATCCGTAGCATTCCGTCCGTGTACATCTTCTGTGTGGCTGCCGAGGGGGTGGAGTAGTGGTAGATGTCTCCGCTGACGACCATTGCATCCGGTCTCTCTTCCGCCACGATGCGTGCCAGCTGTTCCAGAAATGCTTGCTGCTCGCGGCTGCGGTCGTAGTTATAGAGGGTGTGGCCCAAGTGCCAGTCGCTGGTATGTATCAGTTTCATAATTCTGCGTATTTATGCATTCAAAAGTACGTAGAATATCGGAGATGGGCAAATTTCAGTGCGCAAGATGCGGTCTGATATCTGATATTTGTCTCGTCCGAAGAACGTTTGTTGCGAAAAACCACTACCTTTGCGCCCCGGTAAAAAAGATTGTTTTTTAAAAGGTAAAATAGGTATGAAGAAGAGTCTTATTGCATTAGCGTTCGGCACCTTGGGATTGGGGATTGCCGAATTTGTCATGATGGGCATCCTGCCTGACGTAGCCAAGGACTTGGACATCAGTATTCCCGTGGCGGGACATTTCATCTCGGCATACGCACTGGGAGTCTGTGTCGGGGCACCGGCCTTGGTCTTGGCACGAAAACATCCGTTGAAACACATCCTGTTGGCATTGGTGACACTGATTATGGTAGGAAATATATGTGCGGCGCTGGCTCCTAACTATTGGGTACTGCTGCTGGCGCGTTTCATCTCCGGTCTTCCTCATGGCGCTTATTTCGGGGTCGGTTCCATCGTTGCCGACAAACTGGCCGATGAGGGGAAAGGTTCGGAAGCCGTTTCTATCATGGTGGCCGGGATGACCGTCGCCAACCTGTTCGGGGTTCCGCTGGGCACTTCGTTGAGCAGCATGGTCTCCTGGCGTATAACCTTCCTGCTGGTGGGCTGTTGGGGAGTGATCATCCTTTACTATATCTGGCGCTGGGTGCCCCATGTAGAGGGGCTGAAAGATACCGGTTTCAAAGGACAGTTCCGTTTTCTGAAAACTCCGGCTCCGTGGCTCATCCTTGGGGCGACGGCATTGGGAAACGGAGGCATCTTCTGCTGGTATAGCTACATCAATCCGATGCTTACCGATGTTTCCGGATTCAGTGTCGGGAGCATCACGGGACTGATGGTTCTGGCGGGCTTCGGCATGGTAGTGGGAAATCTGGTCAGTGGGCGGCTTTCCGACCGTTATACACCCGGCAAGGTGGGTACTGTGGTGCAAGCCCTGATAGCCGTGGTACTGTTGCTGCTGTTCTTCCTTTCGCCATACGCAGGGTTGGCCGCACTGCTGATGTGCCTATGCACGGCAGGTCTGTTTGCCGTCTCCAGCCCCGAGCAGATACTGATCATCCGCGTGGCAAAGGGTGGGGAAATGCTGGGAGCCGCCTGCGTGCAGGTGGCATTCAACTTGGGAAATGCGATAGGAGCCTACGTCGGCGGAATGGCGGTCGGCTTCGGATACCGCTATCCGGCACTGGCAGGAGTTCCTTTCGCTCTGGTCGGTTTTGTCCTGTTTCTGATTTTCTATAAGAAATATCAGGCAAAATATTGAGGTTTTTCGATATGTTTTTGTATTTTTGTCCGCAAGTATTAACTAAACGAATGAATGTATGAAGACTTTGAATGTAGGGAAAATACTTCTCTTATTGATGGTTGTTATCGGACTGTCGTCTTGCGGTGATGAATATTACACCGATGATTACTTGAGGAATAGCGATGAAAAGCTGTGCAACAGGGTATGGGTCGAGGAGTATGAAACCAATGACAATGAGCTTTGTGAGCACTATCTTGAATTTTCGCGGAACGGCAGTGGCAAGGAGACCTTCAAGTATAAACCGATAGACGGGCGTAAGCCTTATGAAAGCTCTTACCGCTTTGACTGGGCGTGGATAGACAACTCAATGGAAGGCTTGATACTGGACTATGGCGGTAACGATCGCGTCTTTTTCGATAATGTATGGGTGCGCGAGCACAACCTTTCCGGCAAGTTGGACGGAGTTATCGTGGCGTTTGTCGATGCAAACTATTATAAATAGCAGAGACAGCGTCGGGCTTTCCGAAAGCTGAGGGGCACACTGCCGGCTCAGATACAACGGATGACCACAGGTTTTCAGTTTTCTGACAGAAGAAGGAAATAAAAAGGACATATTCCTTATTCCTTCTTGTTTCTTTCTTCTGTTTCAAAACCAATCTGTGGTCATTCGTTTTTATTTGCCTTATCTGTCTTATCTGTTTGCCGTCCTGTTCAGAACCAGCTTCTTGAACTCACCCGGATAGGGCGTTTCAAACTCCATCAGTTCTCCCGTCACCGGGTGGTAGAAACAGAGCTTGAACGCATGCAGAGCCAGGCGTCCGATGGGGTTGACGTCTTCCAAGCCGTAGCGCCCGTCGCCCACAATAGGATGTCCCAAGTCCTGCATGTGCACACGGATCTGGTTCTTGCGTCCGGTTTCGAGATTCAGTTCCAGCAGCGAGTAGCCGTTGGCGCGCTTGATGGTGCGATAGTGTGTGATGGACTTCTGACCTCCGTCGTCCGTCGGGCTGGAGTAGACATACAGAGTGCGGTCTGTGAGCCAAGACATCACTGTGCCGGCATCCTTTTCCATATCTCCTGCCACTACCGCCACATAGCGGCGGTCGGTCACGATGTCGTGCCAGTTGTCGCGCAGGGTATGTTGCGTCCTCTCGTCCTTTGCGAACATCATCAGGCCCGAAGTGTCGCGGTCAAGGCGATGGACGATGTAGACACGGTTGTTACGCCCTGCCGAGCGTTGGACATATTCGTTCAGGATGTGGTAGGCAGTACGCTCCTTTTGCCGTTCGCTGCTGACGGACAACAATCCCTGCATCTTTTCCACTACAATGAGATATGCGTCTTCATACACAATCTTCAGCAACTTATTGTTAAACTCCTTTTTGCCCTTTTCCCGGCTGATCTGTACTTTCATGCCGGGCTTGAGGGGGAAGTTATATTGGGTAGTGATCACTTTATCTACAAACACGACCCGCTTGCTGAGCAGTGATTTGAGTTTGGTACGGCTGGCGTCCGGCATCCTTGCAGCCAGAAACTCCATAAGTTCCATTGGTTCCTTTACCATATAGTCCGTATACTGCGTACGGGCTCTTGCTACTATTTTTTTTCTTGCCACGTTGATGGTGAATTAAGGGTTGGCTATAGGGGATTAAAGTACCGCTTCTTTGGGTTCGTCTCTCAGTTCCAGCAGCACCACATTCTCCACATGATGAGTATGGGGGAACATGTCTACCGGCTGCACTGCCGTCACCTTATACTTGATATCAAGCAGTTGCAGGTCGCGCGCCTGTGTTGCCGGGTTGCAGCTGACGTACACGATGCGTTTCGGTTCGGCAAACAGAATGACGTCTACTACATCCTGATGCATGCCCGCACGGGGAGGGTCGGTGATGATGACGTCCGGACGACCGTACTGGTTGATGAAGTCCTGCGTCAGCATGTCCTTCATGTCTCCGGCAAAGAACAAGGTGTTCTTGATGCCGTTGATTTCGGCATTTACCTTGGCATCCTCGATGGCCTCGGGCACATATTCGATGCCGATGACCTGCCGCGCCTGTTTGGAGACGAAGTTGGCGATGGTTCCCGTGCCCGTATAGAGGTCGTACACCAGTTCCTTTCCGGTCAGCCTGGCAAAGTTGCGCGCCACCTTATAGAGATTATACGCCTGTCCCGAGTTGGTCTGATAGAACGACTTGGGTCCCACCTTGAAGCGCAAGCCTTCCATCTCTTCGAAGATGTGGTCTTTGCCCTTGAACGTATAGACATCCAAGTCGGTGATAGTATCGTTCTGCTTATTATTAATAATGTATAGAAGTGAAGTAATTTCAGGGAACGTATCAGCCACGTATTGCAGCAGCTCCTTGAACAGGACCATCTCGCCATCCGCCTCTATCTTGGCAATGAGGATCACCATCAGTTCTCCGGTGGAGGACGTGCGGATAATCATGTTGCGAAGCATGCCCTCCTGCGTCCGCAGGTTGATGAACGAGTAGTTGTGCTCGTAGGCATAGTCGCGTACGGCATTGCGGATACGGTTGGAGATGTCGTCCTGCAACCAGCACTTCTCAATCGCCAATACCTTGTCGAAAGCGTCGGGGATGTGAAATCCCACGGCATTCATCTGGTCATACTTCACCTCCTGCTTCACCTCCTCTTCGGTCAGCCAGCGTTTGTTGGAGAACGTATATTCCAGTTTGTTCCGGTAGAACTGTGTCTTTTCCGAGCCAAGGATGGGAGAGATCTCCGGAAGCTCTATTTTCCCGATGCGGGTCAGGTTGTCCGTCACCTGCTTCTGTTTGTACCTGATCTGTTCGGTATAGGGGAGTATCTGCCACTTGCAACCTCCACATACACCATAGTGCTGACAGAATGCGACAGCCCTTTCGCTCGAATACTCGTGAAACTTCACTGCCACAGCCTCAGCATAATGATGTTTTTTCCGCTTGATTTGCAGGTCTACTATGTCTCCGGGAACGACGTAGGGTACGAAAATGACCAAATCGTCGACTTTTGCGATGGCTTTTCCTTCGGCAGCCACATCCGTTATTGTCACCTTCTCCAGCAGGGGAAGTTCTTTTCTTTTTCTTGCCACTTTTACACCAGTCTAATAAATTATGTTGCAAATGTAGCCATTTTTTTTGTGATATTTCTCATCAAAAGGAAATATTCAGGATTGCAATGTCGAAATTGCATTTTTATCGAAAGTTTTTGTAGAAAAAGTTTTGTAGTCTATGAAATATCCTTAGATTTGCGGACAGAAAAAATCACATTTAGAAAACTTTAAATTTTTATTATGGACAAAAAAAGAGTTTATACCTTTGGTAACGGCCAGGCAGAAGGAAAGGCCGGCATGAGAAATCTGTTGGGAGGTAAAGGCGCGAATCTCGCCGAAATGAACTTGATTGGAGTTCCGGTTCCTCCGGGCTTTACGATTACTACAGAGGTTTGTACAGAATATTATGAAATGGGACAGGAGAAAGTGGTAGCCCTGTTGAAGGAAGAAGTAGAAGCAGCCATTGCCCATGTTGAGACGCTGATGCGTTCTAAGTTCGGTGACGTAGAGAATCCGTTGCTGGTTTCGGTGCGTTCGGGTGCCCGTGCTTCCATGCCGGGTATGATGGATACCATCCTGAATCTGGGTCTGAACGACGAAGTAGTGGAGGGTATGATCCGCAAGACCGGCAATGCCCGTTTCGCTTGGGATTCCTACCGCCGTTTCGTGCAGATGTATGGTGACGTGGTATTGGGCATGAAGCCGACCAATAAGGAAGACATCGACCCCTTCGAAGCCATCATCGAGGAAGTGAAGCATGCCAAAGGCGTGAGACTGGACAACGAACTGGAAGTGGAAGACCTGAAAGAACTGGTGAAGCGGTTCAAGGCTGCCGTAAAGGCACAGACCGGAAAAGACTTCCCGACCTGCGCCTACGAACAGCTGTGGGGTGCCATCTGCGCCGTGTTCAACTCTTGGATGAACGAACGCGCCATCCTCTATCGTAAGATGGAAGGAATACCTGACGAATGGGGTACGGCAGTCAGCGTACAGGCTATGGTATTCGGAAACATGGGTGATACCTCTGCTACAGGTGTTTGCTTCAGCCGTGATGCGGCAACAGGTGAAGACCTCTTCAACGGTGAGTATCTGATCAACGCTCAGGGTGAAGACGTGGTTGCCGGTATCCGCACTCCGCAACAGATCACGAAGATCGGTTCTCAGCGTTGGGCAGAATTGGCAGGTGTGAGCGAAGAAGAGCGTGCCAGCAAGTATCCTTCTATGGAAGAGGCGATGCCGGAAATCTATAAGGAACTGGATGCCCTGCAGACCAAGCTTGAGAATCACTACCGCGATATGCAGGACATGGAGTTCACCGTACAGGAAGGCAAACTTTGGTTCCTCCAGACTCGTAACGGCAAGCGTACGGGTGCCGCTATGGTGAAGATCGCTATGGATTTGCTTCGTCAGGGCATGATCGACGAAAAGACAGCTTTGATGCGTTGCGAGCCCAACAAGTTGGACGAACTTCTCCATCCGATATTCGATAAGTCGGCTCTGAAGCAAGCCAAGGTGCTGACTCGTGGCCTTCCGGCTTCTCCGGGTGCCGCTTGCGGACAGATTGTGTTCTTTGCAGACGATGCAGCCGAATGGCGTGCTGCGGGCAAGCGTGTGGTTATGGTTCGTATTGAAACATCTCCCGAAGACTTGGCAGGTATGGCTGTAGCCGAGGGCATCTTGACGGCTCGTGGTGGTATGACTTCACATGCAGCTGTGGTAGCTCGTGGTATGGGTAAGTGCTGTGTTTCCGGTGCCGGCGCATTGAATATTGACTACAAGGCAAGAACAGTCGAAGTAGACGGCGTAGTGATGAAAGAAGGTGACTTCATTTCATTGAACGGTAGCACGGGTGAAGTATACAAAGGTAAGGTTGAAACCAAGGCTACTGAACTCTCCGGTGACTTTGCCGAGCTGATGAAGTTGGCTGATAAATATACCAGATTGCAGGTTCGCACCAATGCAGATACTCCGCATGATGCACAGGTTGCACGCGACTTTGGTGCAGTAGGTATCGGTCTTTGCCGTACGGAGCACATGTTCTTTGAAGGTGAAAAGATCAAGGCTATGCGTGAGATGATTCTGTCAGAGGATGCAGAAGGACGCCGCAAGGCTTTGGCCAAGATCCTGCCTTACCAGCAGGATGACTTCAAGGGCATCTTCAAGGCTATGGAAGGTTGTCCGGTGACCGTGCGTCTGCTCGATCCTCCTTTGCACGAATTCGTTCCCCACGATCAGAAGGGCCAGCAGGAAATGGCAGAGGCTATGGGTGTAAGCTTGCAATATATCCAGCAGCGTGTAGAATCGCTTTGCGAACACAACCCGATGTTGGGTCATCGCGGATGCCGTTTGGGTAATACCTATCCTGAAATCACTCAGATGCAGACTCGCGCCATCTTGGGCGCCGCTCTGGAACTGAAGAAGGAAGGCGTAGATACACATCCCGAAATCATGGTTCCGTTGACTGGTATTCTTTATGAGTTCAAGCAACAGGAAGAGGTGATCCGTGCTGAGGCTGCCAAATTGTTTGAAGAAGTAGGGGATAGCATTGATTTCAAAGTAGGTACTATGATCGAAATCCCGCGTGCTGCCCTGACTGCCGACCGCATTGCTTCGTCTGCCGAGTTCTTCTCATTCGGAACAAACGACTTGACTCAGATGACGTTCGGTTATTCACGTGATGACATTGCTTCCTTCCTCCCGATCTATCTGGAGAAGAAGATCCTGAAGGTAGACCCGTTCCAGGTGCTCGACCAGAATGGAGTAGGGCAGTTGGTTCGTATGGCTACTGAAAAGGGCCGTGCCATCCGTCCGGAACTGAAGTGTGGTATCTGTGGTGAACATGGTGGCGAACCTTCTTCTGTGAAGTTCTGCCATAAGGTGGGTCTGAATTATGTCAGCTGTTCTCCGTTCCGCGTGCCTATCGCACGTTTGGCGGCGGCGCAGGCTGCAATCGAAGAGTAAGAGCTACTCTAATATAATCCGACAGTTAGGCTGTAACGCTTTGAGTAATAGGGCGTTGCAGCCTAAGCTGTTTATAAGCGGTTCGTGCATTTAGCATCACTTTGTGAGTACAAATGCGCGGAAAAGTGTACACACTTTTTGGGGCGGTGTACATGGGTGTACAACCGATATATCATTGAGTTAATAAAGAAAGAAGGTGTGTCAAAATGCCTTTTTTAAGAAAGTCACCCCTACAGCTATTGTGGCAGGGGTGATTCTTTCAATTCGGGCATTATGACACACCTTCGAATCTTGGAATGACTATCGAACGTTTATCTTTCCGCTCGCATGGGATTGTGCAAGAAGTCCTCATAGGCGAGGCGGATGCCGTCCTCTAGCTTCGTCTTATACGTCCAACCCAAGGCCGTGGCTTTCGACACGTCAAGCAACTTGCGCGGCGTACCGTTCGGACGGGTAGTATCCCAGCGGATTTCCCCTTCATAGCCGATGATTTTTGCCACCAGTTCTGTCAAGGCTTTTATCGTCAACTCTTTGCCGGTTCCGGCATTGACTGTTTCATTACTGCTATACGTGTTCATCAAAAATACGCACAAATTGGCGAGGTCATCCACGTACAGAAACTCACGCAACGGACTACCGTCGCCCCAGCAGGTCACGTAGGGCAGTCTCTGTTCTTTCGCCACATGGAAACGGCGGATAAGGGCCGGCAGTACATGACTATGTTCCGGATGATAGTTGTCGTTTGGCCCGTAGAGGTTAGTGGGCATCACGCTGATGTAGTCCGTGCCGTATTGGCGATTCAGGAACTCGCAATACTTCAACCCGGAAATCTTTGCCAAAGCGTATGCCTCGTTGGTCTTCTCTAGCTCCGAAGTCAGCAGGCACGACTCTGGCATAGGTTGTGGAGCCATGCGCGGGTAGATGCACGATGAGCCGAGGAACTCTAATTTCCTACACCCGTTTTGCCATGCCGCATGGATGACGTTCATTTCCAGTATCATGTTCTCGTATATGAAATCCGCCAATGCCGACTGATTGGCTATGATGCCTCCCACTTTGGCAGCGGCAAGGAACACATATTCCGGTTTTTCTTCTGCAAAGAACTTTTCCACTTCATCCTGACGGGTCAAGTCCAGTTCCTTGTGCGTGCGGGTGACGATATTCGTGTAGCCCTGCCGTTGCAGTTCACGGAGGATGGCAGACCCTACCATCCCCCGGTGTCCTGCCACATATATTTTCGCATCTTTCTCCATCATTTCACGATTCCTTTCTCCAAATATTCGGCTAAGTTTGTCCGCATCACGTTGGCCACATGCTCCGCTGTCACTTTCTGCATGTCATGTGTCACCATGATGTGCACCAGTTCCTCAAAGGAAGTACTCTGCGGATTCCATCCTAGTTCGTTCTTTGCCTTGGTCGGGTCGCCCCAAAGATTGACCACATCCGTCGGACGGTAGAAATCCTCGCTCACGGCCACTATTGTTTTTCCTGTCTTTACGTCTATTCCTTTCTCCTGTATTCCTTCCCCTTCCCAACGAAGTTCGATGCCCGCATAACGGAAAGCGAGCGTTGCAAATTCACGTACCGTATGCTGCACACCGGTGGCAATCACAAAATCCTCCGGGGTGTCATGTTGCAGTATCAGCCACATGCATTCTACATAATCCTTAGCATAACCCCAGTCACGCAGTGAATCCAAATTACCTAGATAGAGGCAATCCTGCTTGCCCTGTGCGATACGTGCGGCAGCCAGTGTGATTTTACGTGTTACGAAAGTCTCCCCACGCCGTTCGCTCTCATGGTTGAACAAGATGCCCGAACAGCAGAACATGTTGTATGCTTCACGGTATTCTTTTACAATCCAGTAGCCATAGAGTTTCGCCACAGCGTAGGGGCTGTAAGGATGGAAAGGTGTCTTCTCGTTCTGCGGCACTTCCTCCACCTTGCCGTAAAGCTCGGAGGTGGAAGCCTGATAAATACGGCAAGTATCTGTCAGGTCGCACTGGCGCACGGCTTCCAATATTCGTAATACGCCCGTAGCATCCACGTCTGCCGTGAACTCAGGCGCATCGAATGATACCTGCACATGGCTCTGTGCGGCAAGGTTGTATATTTCCGTTGGCTTCACTTTCTTCACGACCTGTAGGATGCTCATCGAATCGCCGAGGTCGGCGTAATGCAAATGGAAATTTGGATGCCCCTCCAAATGAGCGATGCGTTCCCGATAGTCCACCGATGAACGCCGGATGGTACCGTGTACATCATACCCCTTTTCTAATAAAAACTCGGCAAGAAATGAACCGTCCTGTCCAGTTATGCCTGTAATCAATGCAATGTCTCTCATTAATTTATAAAATAAATAGGAAGATACCGGACATATATAATAGCTTGGTATCCTCCAGTCTGTTTAACATTCAAATTCGTTAGTTTATTTGTTTATCTTTTTTGCTCGTTTCTGCTTTCAGGATATACTATTTTTTACTCCATATCATTTTCTTTTTTATGTTTACGCATTGTCTCTTCCACCAGCAGTTGGGGTAGTGTCAGTAGAATCATGCTGCACCGCTTCAACTGTTTTTTCGGCTCCTTGAATATCCTGTGTACAAATTCCAAATGGCATTTTATCATCCATTGTGGGGCACGTTTGACATCCGTTCCGCTATAGAACTTGAAAGCGGCTCCCACCGCAATCATTACCCCTCGTTTCAGGTGCGGTTTCAGCTTGCTCATAAATATTTCCTGCTTGGGTGCGCCTAACGCAATCCAGATGATGTCCGCTTCATCGGCTTCTATCTCTTTGGCAATGCCTTCATAATCGAAATCTTCCACTGCTTTATAGGGTAATTCCACGAACTGCATCCCTTCCACCTCCGGGTTCTCCTTTTTCAAGTTCTCTTTCAGTCCGTCCAATGTGTTTTGGGATGTTCCCATGAAAATCATCCGGTATTTCCGGCAGCGTACAATGTCTATGAAGATTTGGCTTCCACAATATTGCTCATAATGCCTACCGTAAATCCAGCGCAAGTAAAGTGGTACATAGCTGCTGTCGCAGATGGCGAACATTCCACCATTCACCACTTTCAGATACTCCGGTTTCCTGTTGGCGATGTTCAGGATGACTCCATCGGCTACGCAGATATAATCAGCCTTATCTTCCTTTACTTTTCGCTCAATGGCTCTGTGCACCTCTGCACGCTCCATTTCGTAGTTGATATTAAAGTATTTGGTAATCATTTTTCTGGAATACATTTCCAAAGACAATTCTTCATGGATATCTCAAATTCATTGATGGTAAAACGTTTGATAAACATTTTTCTGCCTTCCTTGCCCATGGTCTTTCTCAATGGTTTGTCAATAATCAGTTTTTCAATAGAACCGGCAAGCATCTCTGCATTTTCAGCTTCCACCACAAAACCGTTCTTCCCGTTGATTATCTCGTCAGGTATGCCTCCCTCATTTGTTGAAATCACGGGAAGTCCATATTCCATGGCCTCAAGATTGACCAATGGGAAACATTCATTGAAATAGAATGTTGGAAAAGCGAAGATGTCTGCTTGATGAAAATATTTCTTTTTTTCTTTACCATATTTTCTTCCATGATAAATAGCCACGTCATCAAGCCCTCTCTCCTTTGCTTCTTTGGCAAATCTCACAGCATCCATATCTTTTGTTTCGCTACCCACAAAATCACAGATGAAACCAAGTTCCTTGCCTTTCAGTATTTTCAGTGCATCAAGGAGCACAAGCACCCCCTTTTCAATGATTAGGTTCGACAGAAACAGGATATGCGGCTTTTCATTTTCGTACTTCTCAAAAGGCCATTCTACAGTAGGCTCAATACCGTTATGGCACACCATCACATTGTTTTTCGCAACCACTCTCGCTATGTCTTCATAAAGATGCCAAGAGAGCAAAATTACTTTTGAATTCTTATATACCCGGTGGAACAACCATTTGTAAACAGCCTTGTCCACGTCTTTCGCCATTCCCTTGTTATGCTGATGTATTACCACCTTCTTATCGAATAGTTTGCATAACAGCACGAACGGAGCGTCTTTCAGAAATCCCACCCCATGGCAAGTGATAGCCAGATAACACAGGTCGTAACGACGAGTGGCTAAATTCCAAAAGGTTTGGGCATATGCTCCCATAAACCTTATCGCTTTCTTCACATACAGTATCTTCGACCTTTTGTCAATCTCCTCCATCGTGCGTGAAGTGGAAAGATTCACAAAATCCATCCTGAATGTTTCGTTCAGCATCCTGCTGTCTCGAATACTTTGGCTCACCATGCTGGAGCCATGCACGGGAGGGGGCAGAGGTGCTATCATCAGTATTCTCGGCTTGCGCTTGTTTATAATTTCCATCCTCCGATTTTCTTGACCGATTTAGCCGGTGAGCCAAGAATAAGGCTATTGGCTTCAAATTGTGTTCCTGAAACAAAACTGGTCGCACCCACAACGCAATTAGCCGGTATATGTGTGCCTTTCAATATGGTCACTCTGCATCCAATCCATACTTTATCATCTATCCTCACTTCTTTGTCAGGATTAATTTTTTGATATGGATTTACACCACTAAAAATAGAATGTGTGTCACTGTCCATTACCAGACAGTCCCATGCGAACTGTATATCTCGTCCCATGGAAATGCTTTTGTAGCATACAAACTGTGAATTGGCACTTACGGCGAAATTGTCTCCGAGGTACATTTTAGCCCCACTTTTCACGAATATTTTCGTACCAAGACCGATATGGGCTGTACGCTGGAACACCAGTTCGCCACCTTTCTCCACAGTCAGGCAAGTCGTATGCTTGGGGTCCGAGACATCAGCTTCATGGGATCCAATGACAATCATAGCCATACCTATATGATTATCATCTTCAATTATTATTCGTCCTTTAACGCTGACGCGTGTTCCATAGCGGACATAAAACGGTAACTTCAGCGCCTGTTTCAGTGGCAGGTGGCGGAAGTTAAACCATAATGATTTTGGCAAAGACAGTAAATATTTAAAATAGATATTCATGATTCTTTCGACCGAACTAAAATTTTTTCCCCAAACTTTCGCGTGTCATTGATAATCTAGCAAGGATTACCGACTGCAATAGAATAATCAGGAATATTCCCTTTCACAACAGACCCGGCCCCAATGATACAAGATTTTCCAATCTTGGTACCAGGTAATATCACGGCTCCAGCACCGATAAAACTATTTTCTCCAATGCTGACGCTATTATAAGCAAGAGCATGAAATGAAGAAATACATTCATTAACCTTATTGATAGCTATCAACCCTCTTAGAAAAGACCAATCATGTGTAAGGATTATCACATTAGTAGAAATAACTACCCCCCCCATTATGGTCAATCCTCCAGATGGGTCTAAATGCGAATGTGAGTCAATGTATTCCGGACTTCCAATAAAAATGACACCCGCTTTCTTATGGGCTCTTACAATCCATTTGTCATACCCCTTCTGGCTAATCAGCTTTATTGCTACAGCATACCAACGAAATACATAATACCATATTCTGTTCATGTAACTCATATTTTATACTAATCGTTTATCTCATTTTAAAGCATTAATTCCATTGTATTCAGACAATGAATAACTAAATTCGAAAAACCCATATTTACCTCCCTATTAGTCTTTTTACATCTTTGATTTCAGCTACTTTATCGTAAGAATGGATGGTGAAAATCCTTCTCTGAATAAATCCTGGCATCAAGGCAAGAAGCAATATAGGATAAGTTTCTTTCGCAAACGGCCTATAAACAAGTGACTTCATACATTCACAAATGGTCTTCCACCTATCACCATACCGCAAGTTCGTACTAGCCTTCATTTTGTAGAAACGACCTATGAAATGCCTCAATTCATGTTTTCTTGAATACTCCGTTTTCAGTAATAATTTCAGTCCATCGCAAACAGGGTCTCCTTCATCATTTGGGCGAGTTGGCCTTTCTGTAAATGAATTTGTAGCTGGCATCATATAAACTGCTGTCGCTTTCTTTGTATATACCCAGTCGGTTTTTATTGCAATTCTGGCCCAGGTCAGCAAGTCTTCACCTGAAGTAACCCCCACAGGAAAACCGCCAATCTCTTGTAGCAAGGACTTCTCAACACATACGGCACTACTCCATACGGGGGGATGGGAGCAACTACATACTTCAAAATAATTGGTTAACAAACCTGTATCTCCATTGAAAGGCAGCTTGTTTAGAATAATCTGATGGTACTTCCCATTTAGGTTATTGACATAGCACGTAGCCCACGCTCTGCTCTTAGGAAATTGATGCATCAGATTTGCAATAGATTCCAGATGATTCTGTTTCCATACATCATCAGCATCAAGAAAAGCCACATACTCACCACGTGCCTCTGCTGTGCCACGATTACGCGCAGTACTCACACCACCATTCTTCTGCCTCACTAATCGTATTCTTTCGTCATTGAATGCCTCCACAATAGCAGCGCTATTATCCTTACTGCCATCATCCACTACAATTACCTCAAAATCCTTGTACGTCTGATTGAGCACGCATTCCAGTGTCTGCGCAATGCTCTTTTCCTTATTATATAAAGGTATAACAACAGATATCATTAATTCAAAATATTATGGAATTATTTCTTCTTCAAATTCTCCGTTCTCAGTCAAGTCAACTATCTTAAGAAATATGCCGAACAGCATAAACGGCAGTACATAGCCTTGTTGGGCGTATGTGATGACATTGTCAAATCCCATGCAAAAGAAACAGGCGGCAAAGGCTCCTGCGGTTGTACCGCCCAAGAGTGTCAATTTCTTATTGTTCCTATACCTCCATGTGATGGCCAACACTTTAAACAGCATGAATACGGCAAACACAATATAAAGCCACAAGCCTATATTGCCTGATTCCGACATCATCTGCACCCAATCAGAATGAATAAGAACCAATCCTCCCTTACTGTTTATGTCTTTCAGCCATCCCAAGGCTCCACCACAGCCACTACCGAACGCGGGATTTGGATTGTAGCAGTGATTCATTATCCTTTCCCACAGGTATTCGCGTCCGCTAGTTTCGATTTTAGCCTTGCCTACATTACTTATTGTAACGGTCTCAGCCTGTTTGCCAAACATTTTCTCTCTTACGGGTTTGACAAGGAATACGGAGCCAACAAAGAGTGCTATCAAAAGCATCACGACCGGAACAGCCCGTCCTTTTTTATAGACTAAAAACAGAAGTGAAAGGCCAAGAATGGATGCGCCGATGCCTGTTCGCACACTCTCCAATATCGATGATAAAAACAACAGACCTGCTGCATATAAATATTTCTTTTCAGACGTAAAAACATACAGCATTACGGGAATGCCTATTAGTATTGCATAAAAGTCTGCCAAAGAAGCGTATGCAACAAATGTTCCTCCGGTTCCATAGCAAAGAAAACCGTAAAGCGGACTTGTCAGTTTTGCCGAGAATCCACCGATTAAAAATGAATATGTCACACAGATTATTATTGTACGCTTTAGGAATACCCACAAGTCAAGCTCTTCCTCTATGGCATTATACCCCATCCAGAAATAGAGTATTGGTAGGCAAAACTTGACAATCATCATCCAGCCTTGAAATACATAACGGGAATAGGTAAGCGTATAGAGGTTCCACATAATAAACGCCAGATATATGGTCATCACGACATCCCATTTTTTTACCCATCGGCGAGACATTAACAGAAGGAAGAATATCCATATAGCATATTTCACCAAAGACAGCGGTCCTAAAAACACCATTGCCGTCATTACGCTAAATATCATAAATGACAGGTTATGGTTGCATTCATAATATGCGCCAGCTTCAAACGGATGTTTTATGATCATCGTACCACCGGAAGCATACTTATAGGCATAGTACAGAAGTATGACCGTGATTATTGCGTTAATGACAATAGCCATAATTACAATTTCGAATACAAGTTATTGATTAATTCAGAATAATGTGCAAATGAAAACCTTGCTACATAATCGATGGCATTCTGCTTCATGGTCATAAGCAATTCCCTGTCATCTACAAGCCGTATGGCTTTTTCTGCAAGCGAATCCGATGATTCCGGTTCATGCAACAAACCTACCTTACCATCACTTACCACTTCCGGTAATCCTCCGGTATTTGCCGCAACCACTACACATCCCCGTGCCATTCCTTCTATTGCAGTCAGTCCGAATCCTTCGCTGCGCGAAGGCATCAACAAGACATCTATACTGTCATAATATGTTTGCAAAGCCTCCTGTGGTTGTACGCCTGCAAACTTAACGACTTCATTCAATTCGGCATTATTCTTCTGTTGCTCCATTAGTGGACGTAGCGAGCCATCACCCACTACCAGCAAGTGCGTATTTGGATTCATGGCATGAATTTTAGAAAAAGCAGGCACTACCAAATCCATTCCCTTGATAGGCTCCAGGCGGCTTACAACTCCTATGGTTACCACTTTGCCGATTCGTTGTTCTTTATTGGCAATGGAAATATAAGGGGGCAAGTTATTGTAAATGGTAAAATGATTGCCATGTCGGGTTAACTTCATTTCAGCTTTATACATTTGCGAATTTCCGAAGAACGATTTCTCTGCTCGTTCTGTAATGCATTGAAATGCAGTAAGTATATGTCGCGAAACGAAGTGTAATAATCGTAAAGAAGGATAGATGTCAGCAGCCGTATGAGCCGTAGCTACTATGCGCTTGATGCCTAACAGACGTAATATGATAATAGGGATGGCGCCTGGTGCCATGTACTGCACATGTACCACATCGGGTTTTACTTCCCTCAATACACGGTGTAACCCCTTGTACAAGAAAATAACCGTGTTTGTTATCCCTACAGGTCTTTTCCCCTCAGGACTCAATAAGCATACGTTGCTTCCTGTTTGCTTGTAACGTTCCACCATGTTTGTGGAATGTTCAAAATAGCAGACTGTTGTCACTTCATGTCCTGCGGTGATAAGAGCCTCCACCAGATTAAGTGTCTGAATTTCGGTTCCTCCTGTCATTAGGCAAGGGATACATACTAATACATTCATTTCACAAAAAGATGTTTCAATTTATGGATATAATAGCAAAATGTAGGCATCGGGTCATGGCGATTGAAATTCAATTGGCATTTTGTTTTCCTGAAATCATAAAACCAATATTTGCGCGATAAGGTTCCATCCTTGACATGACAGTAGTCTGTTGATAAATCCATCATGTATGTGTTGTTAACCGTCATGGGAACAGTTTGGTTGTTGAACAGCATTGCAGGAAGATTCACTCCACTTGCGGTAGCGGCATAGGCAAGACCATCATGACGGAAATTGACTTCCATAAAATAATTTTTTTCATCCTTATGTAATAATTCCACACTGAATGGTCCATGATATCCTACATGTTGCATTAATTTTAATATCGGATGAACATCTACATTCAAGTTTTCTACTGATTGGAATACTCCAAAAGAGCATGGGCTATAGATTGTAGGATAATGACGGATTTTCCGAATGCCTCCAGGAATATATACGCCATTAACGGTACTGACACCGATGAGGTTTATTTCGTATTCTTTTTCAATAAACTTTTGGATAATGAATTGTTTGCAAGTAGATGTTGCAGAAAGTGCTTTATTGACATCTTTTGGGCAGTAGCAAATATGTATATCGGATTTTTCTCCTGTATTGCTATTGGCTGGTTTCATTAATATTGGGTATGAAACAATAGGGAAATCTTCGTTACGATTATAGATGATTGATTGTGGTACTGTCAAGCCGCAATTTTCGGCTAAACGGCATTGTTCATTTTTATTTAGTAGATTTCCTAAATGTTTTCCTTTCATCGGAGTTATATACAGGGAACAAAGGGTGGTTTCATACTCATCTATATATTGGGCTGCAATGTCATTTGTACAAATGATTGTCTGTTGTTTCGTCTTGTCTGTAATACGAAGCAACGTAGGTAAGCAGTCATTGATAGTTTTCATTTGGAAAATCTGTGATTTTTTCAAATATCTACTTTTTGAAACAAACAGACGATCGTCACCCACAAGCAGCAAGACGATATCTACTTTCGCTTCTCCAAGACTCCGAATTAAACCAAGCGTATTGTTAAACGAATCTCCTATAACAATTGCCTGTTGCTGCAATTTACTCATTTTGTATTAAAATAAAGTTCTCTATTCCAACTGTTTGCTTTCACAAATATTTTCGGCAACACTCCGCTCCACGGTTTGCCGCATGGTGCCAAAGGGCGTATATAAGCATCCATAGCCTCGAGTTTAATCCGATGTTCGGCAGGAGTCATACATAATTGTGCTGCATTTTTCCAATCCAAATCACGCCACACATTATAGTACCATACCCATACACAGTACATCCAAAGTTTAGCAGATCGAGGTACTACCTGTTTTACTATTTCAGCAGTTTGAATATGGTCACTCCAACCTTCTCCCCAATGAGGTACTAAAATTGTATCGGGATGCAATTGGTCAATCAACGCTTTCAACCTGTCAGTTTCCGCATTATCCATGGAAATGCCTCCGTCTGGATAATTCAACTCGTGAATATTCTCAATCGGCAATCCTACAATGGCAGCAGCATTACGGGTCAGTCGGCGACGTGCCGTAACTATGTCATCGGATGAAGTGCTACAACATCCTTGGTGAGAGCCTTCTCCTCCAGTCATGATTATAACATGGGGTGCTTTATTTTCTTTCACCAGACGAGCTATCAATCCCCCACATCCTATTATTTCGTCATCGGGGTGAGGAGCAACAATCAATATATGCCTATCCGGTAGAAACTTTCGCGCTTTACACGCCATTATCCTTAACCATACACAATGTGCATAACGGAGCAAATTTTTCATCCTATAAGAAATTTACCAAAACGAGTTTTAAGTAAAAGCCATGTCAGTCCCCATGAAATGATGAATGCCATTAATGAAAATATTAGAGGGAATAAGGTGCATACCCATGGAAAAATACCACCACTACAATGCACAATATGCGCAATAAGGCAATGTCATATCTGTATCCTTTACAATTGACAAACATTTTTTGCTAAATTAGAGTTTTGTATAGTTTAACTACTGCCTCAGGAGAGACTCTTTCATATAGTTTATTGGAGGCACAATCGGCAAGGACGCCTTTTTCCCATCTTGCAATTATTTTATTTAAGGAAGCAACAATGGAATCAACACTCTGATTATCGGCTAAAAATTCACCTTCTTGATTTAGTAGCATATCTACTGCAAATCCATTAGCTGGAGAAATCGCCAAAATCGGTAACCCGGTTTGCAGATAATCTGTGAATTTACTTGCGAAGAAAATACCTTTTTCTAATTTAGCTTCGAGAAGTACCAAGATGTCATAAGTTTGCATTTTAGATAATGCTTCCATATATGAAAAACTACCGATACATTTTACGTAATCCTGAAGGCTGTATTTCTTTATTAATTGTGATGTATAATCATTGATATGCCCCATTATGTGAAACTCCAAATTAGTAAAACCGCTATCAATAACGTAACGTAAAGCCTGAAAAGTCGTCTCTGGATTACGTTCCACTGAAAGATTGCCGGAATGGAGCAACTTTAACTTGCAATCATTAGTTCTTTGAACTGATAGAGGCCAAAACTTCTGGCACAAGCCAATATGTGGTATTGTTATGGTCTTTTGTTCCTTCAAAAATGGGAAGAATGTTATAAAATGCTGTTTAAGGCTATCTGACGGAAATGTATTAATATCAGCAGATTTAAGTAACCGGGCTGTCTCTATCATTTTCCGTTTCTGCTCTTTAGCTGTATAATCATGTTTATATAATCCAGGCCATATTGGTGCGGCGGGGTCATTCCAGTTGGCAATCCATTTAATTCCTGTTTTCTTTTTTAACTTTTCGCCAATGAAATGTGCTGTATCATTAGGAGAACGGGTTAAAATAGCATCATATTGAGTGGTTGATATGAGTTTAACTGCTTTTTCATAAGCTCGTCGCATCCAACGTACACCGGGCACAAAACTTCCTTCCATTATTAAACCTGAATAAACAACATCCGCAATTCGTTGGATTCTATTCCCTGATTCATAAGTGATAGTGTGAGCCGTCGGTTTAAGCATGTCCCATGGTTCCGTCCAATCAGTTCCGTATGCAGGACCTTCATCGATACGTGAAATAACATCCACTTCAATCCCTGCTTGCAGTAAGGCCATTACTAATTTCCCATTACACAAATTTTCTGAGAAGAGACAAGGCGGATACCCTGTAGCAATCATCAATAGTCTCATCGTATATTATCTTAAGGCATTTACTATCCGGGCACATGCTTTTCCATCTCCGTAAGGATTGATTGCATGGCTCATTTTTTTATAGTATTCCGAATTATCGATAAGTGCAGACACTTCATGAACAATTTTGTCATAGTCGGTACCGACAAGTTTTACAGTTCCTGCTTCCAAAGCTTCAGGGCGTTCTGTAGTATCGCGCATCACAAGCACCGGCTTTCCGAGCCCGGGTGCTTCTTCTTGAATGCCTCCCGAATCGGTAAGCACAATATAAGCTTTACTCATTAGATGGACAAACTCTAAGTATTGCAATGGCTCAATGAAGAAAAAATTGGATCGAGTGAGATTTTCTCCAAATACCTCATGGATAGGTTTGCGCACATTGGGATTGAGGTGCATGGGATACACGAAATCCACTTCTGGATATTTTTCAGAAAGATCTTTCATGGCTGTTACCATGCGAATAAAGCCATCGCCAAAGTTTTCGCGTCGGTGACCGGTGATAAGTACAAGTTTCTTGCCTTTGCCAAGTCGCGTAATGTTGTAGCCAGCTGTGGCAAGAATTTGCTCTTGCTTCGAGGAAAGAACCACATCATTTCTGAGTTTGTCAACGACCATCTGCAAAGCATCAATGACAGTATTACCTGTAACATAGATTTTCCCTTGGGCACTTTCGGCTATCAGATTCTTCTCTGACAAAGGTGTGGGCGCAAAGTTATAAGTGGCTATTCGTCCCGTAATCTGTCTATTCATTTCCTCTGGCCATGGGCTATAAATATTGTGTGTGCGAAGCCCTGCCTCTACATGACCTACGGGTACCTGCATATAGAATGAAGCCAAGGCTGCTGCCGTGGAGGTGGTTGTATCGCCATGTACCAGAACCACATCCGGACAGCATTCTTTGAGTACGTCTCGCATTCCCGTAAGCACACGAGCCGTAACATCATACAAATCCTGTCCCTGTCTCATGATGTTGAGATCGTAGTCAGGCTTTATATCAAAGATAGTAAGCACTTGGTCAAGCATCTCCCTGTGCTGACCTGTAACACATACTATAGTCTTAAATTGTTCTGTGTGCTTTTGAAACTCCTTAACCAGTGGACACATCTTAATGGCTTCAGGGCGTGTGCCAAAAACCAACATTATTGTTTTCATCGTGATAATATATTTATTGCAGTCATTAAATCCGAACTAATTTTTTTTGCTTTTTCTTGAGAACGATTGAATTCTAATTGACTTATTTCATCCAAATTGGTATTTAGTCTATCAAATACTTGTATTAAAGCTTGAATTGAAAGTTGTTTGTCATCAATCGCATTTAATGCCATATCAAATTGCTGAAGGAACCTGATTGTCTTGGGATGATATGCCAATGCTATTAATGGAGTTCCGGTAGCAAGGGCAAATATGGTACTGTGTGTTTTATGCCCAAGGAATATCTTGCATTTGGATACTTCCTCTAAATGCTCCAGTGTTTCCATATCATCTTCGTATATGAAACATTTATCTGCCCGAAGCACTTTGGCGATTATTTCAGCAATGAAACCACGGTCATCAGGAGCAGAGCCTTTTATCTCCATTGGGAAAAAGCGTATCGAATAACCTTTATCTATTATATAATTACAAAAATTTGCGATTGTTTGCTGATAATGCTTTCGTTCTTCAACGGTTCGGGATTGCGTACAATAAATAGCAATTCCAACCGCATTGTCTCTTTGCTCTATCGGAAGATACTGTATATGGTTTGCCAATGTCAGTACACTTTCGTAGGTCGGTATAACTGCTGCTTCCTCTTTACCCAAAAATGTGTGGATTTCCTCGACAGATTTTTCTTCCCTAGGCATTAATATACTATTAGATAATAGACGTTGAGTAAGTAACCGATTTTTAGGATTATGAAAATCGAATGGTCCAAAAGATTGGGAGAAGCATATCAGTCTCCTATATGATGAAGCCACCATTGCATCAAAGTTAATGCTTGAGACTAAATCGCGTGACAACATTGTAGTAAAATGATGTCCTCCCACGCTTATCACTACATTTGATTGTTTTAATGCTTTGTTAAATTCAGGATTAGCCAAAAAACGAGCAAGAGATACATTTCTCATAAAAGATTCACGGAGAAGCGTAAATGTGTATTTTTTGAATCTATTCAGAAATCTCCAATAGAATTTATATTTCTTCACTCTATCATAATCCCATCCCCATGGTACAAACCTGATACCTTCAGACGGATAGTATTTGTACCCATTCCATAACTCCGGTTCTGATGTTGAAACAGTTATTTCTACATCGCGATATATTGATTTAAGAATATGGCACATTGCATAAAGTACAGCCCTATCCCCCTTATTCCCGGAATATTGATTTATTAACAAGATTCTCATATATTTTTCCTTTCTGGAGTTTGGTTAACAATATTCGCATACCCCATTACTGCACAGATTATAATCTGATGATGAACAGGAATATGAAGCAGTTCTCTCATTTTTCGTTCTTCATTCTTATCCTTTTGTGCCCATGAAAGTATTGTTGCAGACAGACCTAATGTAGTTGCCCCCAACATTATATTTTGAACCCCAAGACAAGTATCTACTGATGGCAAAAAGATTTCACTGGGCCACACATATCCCCTTATATTTGCTGTAAATACCCAAAAAGAGGGAATAAATTCACTAAATCCAGTTCCTCCTTTACAATATTTGAGACATTCCTTTGATAATTCAGGATTATTGGTCGCATAAATCTCAATGGGCTGTTTATTACAACTACTGGAAGCCCAGTTTGCCAATTTCTTTAATTTTATTACGTCTTCATCAGAAATTTTCTTTAAGGAAAATGAACGATTGGAACGACGTGCCATTATTAATCCTTCCAATTGCTCAAAGGATACATTTATTGTTGGCTTCTCGCCTCGTAAGGGAATAAAATTATCCTTTACCTGAAGATGTTCGTATGCTACAATTTTGCTTTTAGCCCATGTGAGAGTAGAATCGGTTGCATACTCTGTCTTTTCCAATCTTTCAATAAGACTTTTAAGTATAGAATAATATTTTTTACTGTGACCAGGCGAGGCATCAACCCTATGCAATCCTTTATCTATAATATGTGCATATTTTCGCATCAATAGAACTGCCTTGTCATCTGTATCTTCTAAAGACAAGTCAAAATTTGTTTCTGCATCAGCTATAATATCTTTATAATATGCTGGTACAATAATTGCTCCATTGGCAATAAGTTTATAAAGTTTACGCGGCAACAATGCTCGCATATATCTTCCGCACAATTTTCTTAATCTATTGAACATCTTCTATTTTTTTTATGAATCTATTTATGAATTTTCTCATTCCAGAATTGAAGCTATACATTAATAACAGCAATATTGTAGCATAGCTAATGATACTTAGTAATGCATATAACATCCATGATAAATAATTTTCTGATGGATTTATTGACAACAAGGGTATTATAAACTTGATGATCAAAATAGCAGGAAACATGACACATAGAAGCATTATAAACAATCCTCTCCAGTATGTCCACACAGGTTCACGAAATCCTTGGGAAAATAGAAAATATGGTTTCCAAATACCCACTATTAATACTTGGCTTGTAAGTCCTCCTAACAATATACCGGGCAATCCCCATTTTGCGCCACACACTATAGCGACACTTAAATTTATCATAATCTCTGCAAGTGGTGCCCAGATATCAGAAAACATTCCATATCCGAATAGGAACTGCATTACTCCACCTCGTGTGTAACTGATGAACACATTCAAAACGACAAGATATAACACAATCTTAGGAAGGATATATTCATGCCCTAACCAAATGGATATAAATGGTTCAAGCAATATGAAAATGGAAAATGAAAATACACCTCCAACAAAGTATCTCATATTCAGCAATTCCCAGAATAACTGCAATATTTTAGTTCGGTTGCCTTCGGCAATCAAATTTCCGATGCTTGCTTGAGAACTTTCAAGGAAGGAATTTACAAATTGTGCCAGTTTATCGGTAATGATTGTATAATTTCCATAAAATGCAACAATCTGAAGATTGACGAAAGAATATATAAGGAACGGGGCTGTCTGATACTGTACAAAATAGCTTATTTTCTGTACGAACAGCTGCTTCGTATATTTCATCACCTCCGGATATTTCTTGAACAAAGCCTTACCTAACCGCACTTCTGCCCGTAACCACGGATAAGTCAGGTTGATTCTCCAATTGAGGATGAATGAATAGATGATACCGAAAAGAAGTTCTATCAATACCCACAGATAGAAGCTATGCGTATAATAGGCAAGAGACATCTGAATAAGGGTCTTGATGATATTTGCTGACTGGAAATATGCCGTGACTACATAATTGCGTTGGTCGGCTCCAAGCAGGTTTTGTCGGTAATTGATAAAATAACCGATGAGCGAGGAGGCGAGAAAGGAGAAATAGGCAAAGTAGATAAGCGGTATATCAAACCCCGTAGTACTATTGGGGAATATCAGTGGCAGAAAACAGGCAAGTACACATCCGGCACTCAATATCATGATGCCTATGCACCGATAGAGATAGCCCATGACGGAAATAATCTCATTTATCTTCTCTTGGTTCCGTTCAAACAAGGGCTTGTAGAGCACGTATCCTATAGCAGAACCGATACCTAACTCGGCAAGGTTGAGAAAACCGAGCAAATTCTGAAGCGTACCTGTCAAACCTACAAAATCTGCTCCGAGGCAGTCGAGAAATATCTTGCGCGAAAAGAAACTTAATGCAAGTGTCAAGAAATAGAATATAAGGTTGACACGGGCATTGAGCAACGTCTTTTTCACACGTGACTCTGTGGTGGTTTTATTTTCCATGACGTATGTAATTGGAAATCAAAATATAGTTTTGACAATTTGTCGGAGGAAACACGACTACCGAAATAAACTGGAATTTACGGCATTGTCGTCAAGTTTAATTTATGGTTTATCGAAGATTCGAAAGTAAGCATTCGAACAACTAGAGGTATCAAACTTCTACATATAACAATAGCGATTGTCACTATTATAAACTTAATAGAATGCTTACGAAAATACGGTTAAACTAACCTTTAAAGTTGATGTAAGTACACCACGATTACTAATCTCCTTACAGGTTCTATCTATTGGCAGTTTTCTTCGTTAGGCTTTTCTCGAAGGAGCTTTGCTGTTTGGGTGAATTCTGTCACGACTTCAACAATTTTAGGATTGTCGTTTCTAAGAATGAGTGCGGCAAAATTAGGAACGCCCTCTTCATCTATGATATGGGTAGTATATAAAGAAAATTTAGAATTGAACTCATACGAATCAAACCAATATTTAAATAGCCGATTACGCATTTGTTATTTTCCATCGCCCGTTTCACAAATATACAGCATTGCAGCCTGATTCTTACGAAAGAACTCTTCAATAATAGTCAAAATGGTCAACTGCAATTTATGGTCACGAGGCGATTTTTTCTGATTAGAATTACCTATAATAAGCTGATAGGATACATCTGTTTGTATAAGGAAATCATTTTCAAAGGCGATACTTATCTGTACGCCACAATGAGTAACAAAATCATAAGATCCTGTCATTTCATCCAGTTCAACTTTGTAAGGAGCTTTACGATTGATATTATCCAATGAAAGTGGATGAATCATATAAATACAACATGTTGAGGCTCTTCCCCAGTATTGGCTTTACACTTTTCGCACATCCTCTTCTTTAGGATTTCTATTCGTTGCTGTTTAGCCTTCTTGGTTGCTTTTAATCTCTTTAAAGCCTCTTCCCTTGTTATTGTCATACCCATAAATTAACATGAATCTTGTTTTGACAAAGATAGAATATTTTTTCGGAACTTCCAAATACATCCCAGATCGTTCATAACCTTAAAACACCAGTTTCGACTCCAGCACAATCAACTTTCGGCTGGAAATGACTTCTTTCGTATGACCTTTCAGCGAAAAAACACCGGGCAATATGTTCAGGCTTATGGCACATTCCAAAAGCGTATTCAACTCTTTTGTCATTTCGACTTTGACGGATTGTTGCAAGATGGAGTTAGGTTCATCCGGGTTTCTTTGCCTTAGTAGATATTGTATGTCCGCATCGTTGACTAATCCATATTTTTGTGCTTTTTCGAGTGCCTTTTGATAACCTTCCTTGGTGAATTCTCCCGAAAATCTTTCTTTCCGTTCATATCTTTTGGCATATTTCTGCTGTTCCTCCTTTTGAACCTGCAAAGCCATGTCGACCCATTTATACTTTAATTCGCCATCCGTTGACATTTCCATTTTTCGCTCTTCCAGAAATGTGGCCTTCGCTTCAATGAAAGTAACTCCCAATAGTTTGGCTATCTCGAACATGCAGTTTAACTTGTCTTGGAAGATGACATCTTGCGCTTTGTTGATATCTATATACCTGTCAGTTTTACCGGTTCTGTCTTCGTGGCATAGATAATCCCGGCTAAAAGGGCAAATACTCCTATGATGAGCCAAATAACAAGTGGCAAAGCTGCCTCTTGTACCTCCATGGGATACTGCAAAATTTTCACAGTTTGAAGACTTGCACTGGTTATCATACGCACAATTTTATAGTTACTTTTCTAAAAAGATATGATTAAGTACAGAGATTAAACATCTCATAAAGAAAAAATATATTTGAACTCTTTTCCTGTACGCTCAGAGAGTAAGTCCTGTCAAGACTCTTATCTGCTCATCGGACAGACCAGCTTTCTTTAGAGCCTTTGCAGAGGCAAACAAGGCTGCATCCTTTGCTTCAATCTGTGCGTCTTTCTCTTCAATCTGCGCATCTTTTGCTTCAATCTGTGCATTTTTCTCTTCAATCTGCGCATCTTGTTCGGCAATCTTTTTATCACGCATCATGATAGCCGTATCGCGGTTTTCTATAGCAGAGAAATATTCGTCTTCTACATTCATGTCTTGTCTTAGTTTTGCATTGGAAGCGGCTGACAGAAGTCGGTGAAGAATATATTCCATCTCAGCATCGCCACTATACTTGTCCTCGTCTATATTGAGTACCTGGGCATTGTCCCGAGCCCTCTTCGTCTGGTCGAATATGCTTAATATCTCCTCTAACCTGTTGCCCACATAACCGTGCAGAAGGGGAATCTGTACGATGATGCTGTCATGAATCAAGCTTTCCACAAAGGGATCGGGAATCCCTTTGGTAACCTCCTCCCCATCGTAATTGTATGCCTTGTGGCGTACATAAACCACGGGTTCTTCTATGTTTCCTACACGGTGTCCCAATAGGTAAACTGTCACCATCGGTATGCCATATTCTGCATAGCTTCCGTTCTTTTGCATATTGTCAGGATCCGCATACTGCGTACCGAGGTATTGGCGGAACCGGAGTGTCTCGGTCTCTACCCACGTTTTTTGCAACTCAATCAATATGAGTTTCAGACTACCGTCGTCTTGTCTGACCTTGGCACCAAAATCAATGCGGAACATGGAAATCTTATCCCGATTGTTATTGGTATATTCATGCTTGCGCATTTCCAGCTCCACGACCTCACGCTTCAAGAGTGCGGACAGGATAGTACGCGCCACACGGCTGTCTTCCATAAGGTATTTGAATACAGCGTCGTATATCGGATTTGCAATGCTGATCATCATTTCTCCAATGTTTTTGTTTTATAGCAACACAAATATAAAATAATTATTCCGTCAAGACAAGAGATTGGCCAAACAAATTTCCAATAACAAGGTATCTAAGCATACATGCTCAAGTATCTTTAGATAAATACTAAAGTATCTTTAGATAAACGCCCAAGTATCTTTAGATACCTGGCCAAGTATCTTAAGTATCCAGCAGCAGGGCAAGTATCTTCGCCTCTACCTCAGCAAAGCGCTTCTCGAGCTCCAGGGCACGGGTGCGCTGGGGCTTTCCCTCCTCGCTATGTTGCAGCAACATCATGTCTGCCAGATGGTCGAATACAGACGGGAGCATGAGGCGTTTGCCGCCCTCGTCACGGGCTTCCGCCTGACGAAGGAACTCACGTGCGATCTCCCGGTTAGCATGCTCAAGAAACACCTCATAGATGAAACCGCGCAGGTTGGCATGCCGTGCGCCTGCAATGCGTGGCATCTCCACCATGCGCTCCTCGCACTGTCCGGCATAGATGGACCGGAAACAGCGGTCGTAGTTGAGGATGTAGAGTGCCATGAACATCTCTATGGCGGCCTCCATTACGGCATCGCCTTTGGGATTGAGGCCGATGAACCGTGCGAGGGCAAGACCACACGCCACCTGGTCGCATCCGAACTCTTCAAGCATGGAATCGTCGTTGGGGTCAAGGTATTTAGAAAAATCAAATATCTCATTAGAATATTGTTCCATCTTCTCGGAAATTTCCTGCATCATCTCCTTATGTAATGCTTCAGGCAAATCCTCGGGGATGAAACTTTCGATATAGGTACGCATGCGGTCGGGGATGCCGGCAGTGTCTATCTGCATGTCTTCTATGCGTTGGCGCACATTGCCGAGTATCTTGGCACGCAAGTCGCCATTGACATGGAACAGCAGGTGGGCACACTCGTGGAGCAGGATGAAGACAATCTGCAAATCGACCGACTGGGCGGTGAGCCTGTCTCTTTTGCCGCCATGAGCGAACAACAGGGGCAACACTTCCGCAAGACGGGCCAGTGCCTCTTCCGCTTCATCGTACTGGCAACGGTCCGTATACATATTATATAAGGTATAGAGCGAGATGGCATCGCAACCCGTGTCGGGATGGAGTAACATATAGTTGTAGAGAGTGACGAGGGCACGTAGTTTGGTATTGAACGTGACTTCGCCCGTATTCAAATCTACTTCCGGGAAGAGATGCCCACGACGGGTTTCCGCCAGCCTGATGCGGATGCCCATTTCTTCCTCTATGCTACGGAGGGTGTCGGTCAGAATTTGTAGGGTGTTCATGACAATTCCTGCTGGATAAGTTCTACGGTTTCTGAGAGTGTGATGCCGTCACGGGTTATCCAGTCGCTTTGGAAACTGTAAATCCATGTGGCGGCATCGGGACAGTGAAGCTGCAAATCCGTGAATGCCCTGAAAAGCCATGGGGATGCCTCTTCAATGGCGATACACTCCTTAGGCCTGTCTGTGGCGGTAAGCCCATGGAAAAACCTGTTTTCCGTCACGCTGAACTTGGTTCCTGCCGACTGAAGGAAGGCGATGAACAGGCGCATGCTTTCAGGGTCGGTGATCTCAATGATGATTTTACTGAACGGCACTGTCGGCTGTGTGTTTGCTCCCTCTTGTGAGGCTTGCCAGATTTTACGACGTTCGGCTTCGAGTCTCTTGCGTTCTTCTCGTGCATTCGTCGTGTCTAACATCTGTTTGACGTGATATACGGCGGCATGGCCGTTGCCCTTGGTGTCGAGGCAGGCCAAAGGCATGAGCAAGTTGAGGAACTTCTCGCTTTTGGCTCTCGTGTCATCTATATCACCATTGATGTACATAAGGCGAACCGCCTTGTTGGCTATATCGGCATAAGTAGTGCAGGTATAGAGAATATCTCCATACTTCTTGGCCTTATCGTAATTGTGGAACACGCTGCAAAATTCCAGAAATTCTTCCGGATCATCGGGGTGTTGATTGCGAAGTTCAGCCATGTATTTTTCCTTGTTCGTCATTTCGCTTTTTGCTTTTTGTAAGAAACTGCTTTGATTTTCTTTCAGCTTCCTTCCGAGCGTTGTTTTTTGCGGATTTTACCTGTTTCCCCTTGTCACATAGCCCGCTATGCTCCTCATAAAAACAGAAAAACATCCTCAAAAAGAACTCTCAAAAGAAGGCTGAACAAAATTAAACAGGCTCTTAAAAAGAAAATTAAAACAATTTCCAAGGTTCAAAGGTAACTGTTTTTGTGAATCCTTGCAATGTTTTGTGACTTTTTGCGATTCTTCCCCAAACGTGCGAAATGGTTGTAGATTTGCAACAGAAACAGGAAACAATCGGTTGCCAAATGCTTCTGACATAGTTTTTTGATATTCTGAGACGCGCGTTGAGAGTTATATAATTTATTGTTTTACTTTTTAATCCTTTTAATGTATGATTGACTATAGTGTTTACATGATGCGTAATCCGTTGAAACCGGAACAGCCTGAAAAGGCTTATGCAAAAGCTCAAGTGAATGAAACCTGGACGATTGAAAGATTCGCTCGCCACATTGCCGACCATAACGGCGTTTACAGCCGCGGCACAGTGAAAGGTGTTTTGTCCGATTCCTGCGAGTGCCTGGTAGAACAGCTCTTGTGTGGGAACAAGATTGTCCTTGGGGAACTCGGGACATTCAGTATCTCACTCAGCAGCACGGGTGCCGCTTCCGCCAAGGAGTTTACTGCCAAGAATATCAAGGCGGTGAAAATCCTGTTCCACCCGGGACCGGACTTCGAGAACCTCATCGGCCGTGCCGAATTCAACCCTGTGGCAAGCCGCATGGCCCAGACCGCTACGCTGAAGGCTGAGAAAGCCGGAGAGACCATCATCGACCTGGCTGCTACCAAGACCGGTACGGGAAGTTCGTCCGGTGGTTCCGGTTCTACCGGTACGGGTGGAGGCAATGGAGACCTGGATGAAAACCCGTTTGGCTGAAATTACTGAACATGCAGGCGGCAGGCTTCGACAGCCTGCTGCCGGTTAATCCTTCATGACATGAAATTCATATTATTTATCTTTTTCCAAACAAAGCGTATGAAAACAAATTGGAAGAGCATATTGCTCTACATCGTGAGAATCCTCGAGTTGATCATCAGTGGCGCCGCAGGAGGGGCACTGGGAAGCAACTTATGAGAACCATTACACTGATTGTCGTGCACTGCACCGCCAACAAAGTGGGCAGTGCCCTGCGGATGGCGGACATCGACCGCTACCACCGTTCCCTTGGTTGGTCGGGCTGCGGCTACCACTACGTGATTCCTACGGACGGGGCGATTGAACCCGGAAGGCCGGAAGAATGTACCGGAGCGCATTGCAAGCTGCATAACCGACACTCCATCAGCGTGGCGTATGTGGGAGGGCTTGCCCGTGACGGCAAGACTCCTTGCGACACCCGTACCGTTGCCCAAAAGGCGGCGCTCAGGAAATTGCTCGGTGACTTGCATAAGCGTTATCCGAAAGCGCTGATTGTAGGCCATTCCGACCTTGATCCGAAGAAGCCTTGTTGTCCCGGCTTTGATGCGGTCAGGGAGTATCGCGATCTTGAACCGGCTGTCTGATTCGTCTCTTGATTACCATAAATCGGCTTTGAACACCTGTTCGTGGCCGGTTTGTGGTAATCTTTGTTTGTATAGGATTGTTTCTAAAACGGCAAGGTTGTGCGTGTCGCTACCTGCCAGATTGTAGAAGCCGTTTCTCATCAGCCATCCGGCTTTCTTCCTTACCCCAGTGCCATACGCGCCAACTAATGAAAAAAGATTAAGTTGGAACATCACGTTCATCTCTTTCAGTGTCCGGTAATCGTTTTCATCCATATACACATACCGTTCGGGGTGCGCCAATACGGGGACATATCCTTTTGTCTTGATGCGGAGCAGAATATTGCTCAGTCCCATTGGAGGATTGAAGTAGGAGGTCTCCACTAATAGATGTTTCCCGTCTTTTCCCAACGGCAGGAGGTCGTTCTTATTCAACCGCTCCTCGAACAAAGTGTCGAGCATATTCTCGGAAGCGAGATGCAGCGTAATGTTACCTTGGTAAGCGGCTCTCAGTTCCTCGAGACGTGCCTTTAAAGCGGCTGTCGTATTGGGTATATCCTCCATGATGTGCGGTGTCAGCCAGATTTCCTTTACTTTCAAATCCTCATAGAGGGAGAGGATTCGCAAGGTTTCCTCCATCGTCTGCACACCGTCGTCCACTCCAGGGAGCAGGTGGCAGTGCCAGTCGGTAAATCCCCGGAAGATACCGCTATCGGCAAGGCTGGTACGCTTTCTGAAAGGCCACATGGTAGTTATTCTTCTTTTGTATAGCCAGTATACCCGTACTTATACCCATATTTATACCCGTAACGTCCGCTTCCGCCGTCCGTTCCATTGAGGATAAGCGACATGTTTTTGTATTTCTTATCCGTGTAGAAGCGTTCAATTTCGGGCAACATGCTTCGATCAAGCCGCCCAGCCCGGATAATAAACAAGGTCATGTCCACCAATTGGCTGATGATGGTGGCATCCGCTACGATTTCAACCGGCGGGCAGTCAATAAAGATATAGTCATACTCTTTACGAAGTTTGGCAATCGATTGGTTCAAACGCTCGGAGAAGAGTAGTTCCGTGGGATTGGGCGGTATGGTTCCCACCGGAATAATTTCCAGTCTGGCGTCTTCGGAAGGCCGGACAATGATTTCCTTGATGTCTTTCACGTCACCAGCCAAATAATCGGAGATACCTTTCTTGGGGCTGCCTGCGTATTGGCTCAAAGAACCTTTGCGCAAGTCAAGGTCAATGACAAGGACCCGTTTCCCTTTAATGCCCAAGCTGGCGGCAAGGTTGAAAGAGATGAAGGTCTTTCCGCTGTCCGGATTGGCGGAAGTAAGCATGATGACGTAGGATTCGCTTTCCTTGTCTTGCATGAATTCCAAGTTAGTACGTACCACGCGGAATGCCTCGTTGATGACATTGCGGCTCTTCTCCTTGACTGCCACCACGCATTCCTTTTCTTGTGGCTGCCGGGAGAATTTCTTTTTCTTACGGAAACTGAGCGGTATTTCGCCCACGAACGGAATGGTAAGGTGCTCCAGGTCTTTGCGTCCGCGAACCACCGTATTCATGTTCTCCATCATAAAGATGACAACCACAGGTACCAGTAATCCCAGGGCGAATGCCATCAGCAGGATGTTTTTCTTCACCGGAGCGGTAGGAATCATGCTTCCTCCGGGCATGGTGATGATACGGGTATTATAGGCGGTAAACGCCTGCGAAAGTTCATTTTCCTCACGCTTTTGCAAGAGATAGAGATAAAGAGACTCTTTTACCTTCTGCTGGCGTTCCACACTGAGCAGGTATTTTGCTTGGTTGGGGTTGGAAGCTATTTGCGAAGTGACCTGTCCGCTATAATTCTGCTGACTCTTTATCTGAGCGTTCAGTGCCACCAACTGATTATCGATGGAGGTGACCAATGCGCTTCGCAACGCTTGAAGGGAAGCGTCCATCTCTTTGACCAAGGGGTTCTTCACGCTACTGTGGGAGACAAGGCTGTTGCGTTCCATCAGTTGGTTGTTGTACTCGCTGATCTGTGTGGAGATATTGGAGTTCTCAATGCCGGAGCTGGCAGGAAGCAGGCGGAACCTGTTGGTCTCATCCGTCAGGTAATTACGGATGTAACGCGCCATGTATGCCTGATTGTTCAGTTCCTTGATGCTGGCGTTCGCCTCGTTCGCCTGTGCCATGTACATGCTTGCCGCCACCTGTACGTCGGGGAGCAGGTGTTCGCTTTTGTAAGAGGAAATGTCGTTGTCCACATTGCCGAGTTCCCCTTCTATCACTCCCAGACGGTCGTTGATGAACATGGAGGTGCTGACTGCTATCTGGTTCTTATCCTTTACCCAGTTTTCATTGTAAACGGCTATCAATGTGTTCAGTACATCTTCCGCACGCTGTGTGGAAACATCCTTGAAAGTAAGGGTGATAATATTGGACTTTTCATCATTTTGTGACACGCTCAAGTTCATCGAATAAGCCGCTACGGCACTTTGTATGGGTACATGTGAAACATATAAAAGTGTTTCTTCCTCTTTTTCGTAGGAAGAGTCAGGCTGTATCACGATTTTTCCGACGGGGCTGGAGATGGTATCGTTCAATGTACCTGTGAAACTTCCGTTAATGCTTTTTTCATCCTTCTTGAAATCGAACAAGGTCACATTCCCATCTTTTAATTGCATGGTGAAAGCGGCCGCCTGGTTTGCCGGGAAATCCACAAGGATGGTTTTGACCGGCAACTGTTCCCCGTACACGGTTTGACGGTGGAAACGTCCGTCCGTGTGATAGTCCATGTTCAAGTTCAATCTTGAAACCACTTCACGCATCAGGTCGGGGGATTGCAAAGTCCCCATTTCGTTGTTCACGTTCGTGCTGGTGGCAAACATGCCGAAATCGGCGAAGTCCTCCATCGCGCCGGAAGTGGACTTCCCCTTGGAGTCATCCTTGATAAGGATAGAAGCGGAACGGGTATAAACCGGCGGCGTGGTCAGCAAATACCAAACGGCAGCACCGAGGCACACGGCCAATGAAAGTACAAACCAGTGCCACTTGTTGAGACAGAGATAAAATAGGTCTTGTATGCGGATGAAATCCTGTTGGTTCTGTGCAGAAGCATTCTTTGGTATAGTCATTTTCTAATGTTATTTGGCAATTAATACGGCGATGGTGGTCAGCAGGGAGGCAAGGGACAGCCAGAAAGAGGTGCTGCGGACATTGTTCCCATTGACAGTGGCTTGGCGAGCCTTTGTATCATTAGGCTCCACATAAACGACATCGTTCTGTAGCAGGTAGTAGGCGGGGGAAGAATAGAGATGGCTTGCCGACCGGAGATCCACCCCGTAGACACGCTGCTTGCCTTCTTCATTCCGTAAAACCAGTACTTTGTTCCGTTTGCCGTAAATGGTGAGGTCTCCTGCCTGGCTCAATGCGTCCAAAATCGTCACATGGTCCTTTTCTATATTGTATCGACCGGGCTTGTTCACTTCGCCCATGACCGATACGGTCAGGTTCATGTATTCCACCGTGACCACCGGTTCTTTGACCAGGTCGTGCGACTGTAATTCCTTTTTGATATGCGCGGCGACCTCTTCGCGGGTCATGCCCTCAATATGGATAGCCCCTAAAACAGGGAAGTCTATATTTCCGTTGGAATCGACTGTATAGCCGGACACGCCACGGCTTGAGCTGGATGACGTTTCCTGACCTATCTGTTGTGACGCAACCGGCAGGTTGAAAAGGTTGGTCAGCCTCAAATCCTGGCTGTTTACCAGAATGGACAGTTTGTCTTTCGGCATAATCTTGATTTCCGTCGGGGAAACAAGCGTCAGTTCACTTTCTCCGGGGCGTAGGTCCTGGAAATAGGTAATCTCTTTAGAAGTGGAGCATGCGCCTAATACAAGGACGGATGCTGCTACAATCATCGTTTTGCAAAATTTCATATTCTCGATTATAACTATAGTTTCCTGTTGATTTTATGAATTTTATGTGTCAGCCATATATTTGCCGATGTCCATATCACGACATCCGCAGCTAACAGCAGGGTAATCTCCATGTACATGGACAGCCAAATGTTGCACAGGGTAAACAGGAGCGAAAAGGATATGATGGTTACCATAGCGGCGCGTTGGCGCATTCCCACAGAAAGCAACTTGTGGTGGATATGGTTCTTGTCGGGCAGGAACGGGTTTTTCCCGTTGCGCACCCTGTGCAGATAGACCCTCACGACATCGAGGCACGGAATGAACAGCGGTGAATATGCGAGGACCAGCAGATTCGGGAAACCGTCCGGGATACTTGTCGGCGGACATAGGAGGATTTTTAAACTCAACACACAGAGTACCATGCCGATTGTAAGGCTGCCGGTGTCACCCATGAATATCTTTTTCTGCTTATTGGCATCCCCGAATACATTATAGTAGAAGAACGGCACAAGCACCCCGAGAGTGGCGAATGAAAGCACGGCATAGATGTATTCCTGCAACAGGAAGAATACCATCCCGTAGAAAAGTGTCGCCACGCCGCAAAGCCCGGATGCCAGTCCGTCTATGCCGTCTATCAGGTTGATGGAGTTGATGATGAAGACGATGACGAGTATGGTAAGCGGATAACCGAACCACTCTGCCAATTCGTGGATTCCCAACAGTCCATGCAGGTCGCATATCCACATTCCCCCGGCTATCATCATCATCCCACACATGATCTGTACGGCAAATTTGGCTTTATAACGTATACCTATCAGGTCGTCCGCCATCCCCACCAAATACAACAGCATGACACAGCAGAAGCTAAATGCCAAAGAACAGCTTTCCGTAGATACCCCGTCGAACATATTGCCATAGCCAAAGAATTGGCATAGACCGAGCATGAGCGCTATGGAAAAAAAGACGACAGGTTTGAAGGCGATACCTCCCAACCTTGGCACTACCCCTTGGTGAATTTTCCGTTCATCGGGCTGGTCGAACAACCGCTTGCGGAAGGATATAAGCAATATTTGCGGAATGAGCAGGCCGGTGCAAAGCACGCATACTCCGAATACCGTAATGGAATTGGCCATCCAAAAAGTGGCAGTTGCGGACAGGCCGGGAAAACAGTTTGTAATCATTGTCATATAAATTGTATGTATTCAGGGTTAACTTCCACGCCTGCTGCAAAGAAATCTTGCAATTTTATCATAAGGCGTTTCACTTTGGAGCCTCGGGTGGTAATCAGGCTCCCCTCATAACCATTGAGGGGACCGCCTACGATACGGATTTTACGCCCGTACATTTGGGGAGTAATTTCTTCCGGCAAATAATATTTGGTGTCATTCGAGGAGCTGACCGCAACGATGAAACGTTCCATCTCATCATCGGGGACCATCATCGGTGCACGTCCGCAATTTCGCATGAAGCGGTATTGCAAAGTCTCCGTCCTTGCAACGATGGGGTCAAGCCTCTTCTTGTCGGTATGGGCGAACAGCAAATCCCGTATTACAGGAACATCTTCGACCACTTTTTTGCCGTGTTTGGTGATTAATTGTGGCTTCATGGGGACAAATACTTCAAATCCTTCCTCACGCAAAAACTTGTAAGCCGGCAGTTTGGCGTTAGGGCGTTTCAAGTCTCGCATGACAAACCATCGTGTCTGTTTTTCAATCTCTGTCGTAGGCATTTTTTCGGTTCAGGATATATTCTCTAGTCCTGCATAATCGCTATATCTATTGATTATTATGCAGTTACAAACATATGTCGTAAAAGTTCGGGCTTCTGCCCGAGTTTGATTCATATTCATCAATCTTATAAATTCCACCTTATTATATAAGGTAATATCCGAGGGAAAACACCCTCTTTTTCGTACTTCTCTCATTAAGAGAAGTACGAAAAAGTAGAATGGAGTTGATTATCAACGGATAAATAATATCGTATTTGATTATTTGCAAAACATATTCATATTTTTATAAAACAAGTCAACATTCAAAAATATAAATTTTTATGTATTTCTTTGGGCGATTCCGTCTTTTTCTCTAATTTTGCGCTTGTAATACTTCTCTTAATGAGAGAGTTGCCGTTTTATTCTGCAAAACGGCAACTTGTGATATAGACTGATTGGATTGCGCAAAATGCTTCTTTTTTGATTATTTGTCGGTAAATAGTTTCAATACAATCGAATTGGCTTTATCCACAGACGAGGTGTCTAACGATGTCAAATAGATTCTCGTGGTTCTTTCCGAATCATGTCCCAGGGCTTCACTGATGGTGGAAACCGGTATGTTTTTACTTTTGGCAATGCTCGCCCAAGTATGCCGCGCGACATAACTTGTCAAGGGAATCCCCAGGCCAAGTTGTTCCCCGATTTTCTTTAGCTTGTTGTTCACCAAATGCGAGGCGTTTTTGTATTGTTTCCGCTTGTCCCTGTCCATGTCGCGGATAATGGGCAACAGATAAGGACTGCTTGCCGTATCATATTTGTCGATTATATCCTGCATAGGTTGTTCCCACTTGATCGAGAGCTGTTGGTTGGTTTTCTGCCGACGATAGGTCAGGATTCCATTCTGCAAGTCTTTCTTTTTCAAATATGACATATCCACGAAGGACATACCTCTCGTATAGAAAGAGAACATAAAGAGGTCTCTGGCATAATCGAGTAGGGGGGAGAGGGTAAGGTCGAGTTCCTTGATCTGCCGGATGACTTTTATAGTCACAGCACGTTTGACGGTCTTATCAATTCCGGTATAGACGTACTTGAACGGGAATCGTTGCGTGGTCAGTTTCTTTTCTACTGCACGGTTGTAGATAGCTCGTAGGTTGCGCATATAGAAGGAAACCGTATTTTTGCAGATTCCGTTCTCTTTGAGCCACGTTTCGTATTCTACTATCAGGGCGGAGTCCACATCATCCAAAAATAAGTCCTGCTCTTTCCGGAAACGCTTGAAACTGCTTAAGACGGTGGTGTAAGTATCGGCTGTTCTTTTCTTACCGATCTGTTTCAATTGGCTGGTGAGCTTTTGGGCAAACCCGATGAAGCCGTCATCGTCTTTAGATCCATTGGAAAGTTCTACAATCTTGTCTACCGAATAGTTGTTACCCGTTTTATCAAGGCGGGTAATGATGCCTCTTAATTTTGAGGATTCCGCAGCCAATGCCTCCTTCACCGACAATAGGTAGTCGTGTCTCAATGGATCATTGTCTGTCAGGATGATTTCCGAACCGGCGGTATCCCATTCATGTTCGAATATCTTATAGCCGGTAGCTATCTGTCTTGTAATCCTGTCGTGGATTACTTGAAAGAACAATGTTCCCTCCTTGCCGGGTTTGGAAGAAGTGCGGAATTTTGCTTTTACTGTTGCCATAAAATTAATGTAATAAGTGTAAGAAGTATGTGTATTGGTAATATCCTTTTGCTGTCATGGGAATCATTATATGGTGCAAAGATACAGCCTGGACAATTAGCTGAGAACAGATTAAATATAGGAGTATCCAACATCGGTTTTTAAGAAGAAATATCGTATTCTCCTCCGGTTTAGGCATCTACGGACGAGAAGAATGAAAATCCGGTACAAGGTTTTTGGCAAAAGGGTGTGTGGACTGATCGAAGCGATAAACGGCTATGTAATGAAGTGTTTTTGCTTACTAAACGCAACTATTTTTGCATTTAGTATTAGAGCCTGTTTAAATTTCCTTCAAAAAGAACTCTCAAAAGAAGGTTGAAGAAAATTCAAACAGGCTCTTGGTGTTATATTTTTGTCTTATCTTGTTACATTGAGGGCTTTTCCAAAAATGCTCAATAACTCTTTTCTCTTGTTTACTATCTTTCCCAAATCAAGAGAAGTTATAAGCTCACGAGTGTCATATAAATATGATGTGATGATTCTACTTTTTCCCATATTCGGTTCTCGCTTCTGCCACCATATCATAGTCTGTTTGCATAGGAAGCACATATCCTTTAGGTTGTGTGGCACTGCCGGATTGTGTCAATGCAGGATTAAGCCGCTCCTTCAATTTCGTGTTACGTTTCAGCACCGACATATTACGGATGGCGAAGGATAATGCCTTTTTCGTCCCTACCAATACACAGATTTTTTTGGTACGGGTGATACCTGTATAGATAAGATTGCGTTGGAGCATCACATAGTGGGTCATCAAAACCGGCATAACGACTATGGGATATTCCGATCCTTGCGACTTGTGGATGGTCGTTGCGTATGCCAAAGTCAGTTCGTCCAGCTCCGAGACTTCATACTCCACCAACTTGCCATCGAAGTCCACTTGCAAAGTTCGGTCTTCCAAGTTCACTTTTTCCACATATCCCAAGTCGCCATTGAACACATCCTTGTCATAATTGTTGCGAAGTTGCATCACCCGGTCGCCTTGGCGGAAGGAATAGCCACTGCGGTTCAGTGCCAACTGGGAGGTGTTCAGTACGGCTTGTAAGGCTGTGTTCAGATTGGCTGCACCGACCACACCCCGCTGCATGGGAGTAAGGACTTGGATGTCGCTTGCCGGACGGTTATAGGCTTTGGGCAAGCGTTCCTTTACCAATTTGACGATAGTTTCAGCCACCTGTTCCGGTTCTTCTATCTGTATAAAGAAGAAGTCGGTCTGCTTGCCGTTGCTGATGTCGGGAAATTGTCCCTTGTTGATGGCATGGGCACTCATGACGATTCGGCTGGCCTGTGCCTGTCGGAAGATGCGTGTCAGACGGATGACGGGAATCTTTTCGGAATCAATGATGTCACGGAGCACGTTTCCGGCACCCACACTGGGCAACTGGTCGATGTCGCCCACCAATACAAGGCGCATATCCGCAGGCAAGGCTTTCATCAGGTTGTTCATCAGGATGATGTCTATCATGGAACATTCGTCCACGATGAGCGCATCTCCTTCCAACGGTTTTTCGTCATTGCGCTTGTAGCCGTCTTTCGGATTGTATTCCAAAAGTCGGTGGATGGTCTTTGCTTCCATACCTGTCGCCTCGCTCATGCGTTTGGCGGCACGTCCTGTAGGTGCGGCAAGCAGGATACTTAGTCCCATACTCTTCAGGGCTGCGATGATTCCTTGTGTGGTGGTGGTCTTTCCTGTACCTGGACCACCTGTCAACACCATTACCTTGGATGCGACTGCTTCGCGGATGGCTTCCACTTGCACTTCGTCATATTCGATGCCGGAGGCTTTGGAAATAGCATCAATGTCTAATGTCCTTTGGAAGAGATTGCTTTCCGTATTATTCAATAGTCCACTCAGGCGATTGGCTGTTCCTACTTCGGCATAATAGAAGGGTGGCATATACAGAGCGTCACCGTCTTGTATCAAGTCTTCGCTTTGTAACATTTCTGCCATTGCCTGACGGATGGGTTCTTCGTCGGCTTCCAACAATTCGATGGCTGCTTTCAGGAGTTGCTCCTCTTCGGCATAGACGTGTCCTTCTTCGGAAAGATGGCTGAGTGTGTAGGTAATGCCACTTTTGCAACGGCGCAGGTCATTCTTCTCATAACCCATCTTGGCAGCTATGCTGTCTGCGGTCTTGAAGCCGATTCCCCAAATGTCATCTGCCAGTTTGTAAGGATTGGCTTTTACGGTATCGATACTCTCTTTCCCGTATTGCCGGTAGATTTTGGCTGCGTATGCGGTGCTGGCTCCATAACCTTGCAGGAAGAGCATCACGTTCTTGATGTCTTTCTGCTTTTCCCAACTCTCTGCTATCTTTTCCACCCGTTTCTTACCGATGCCGGGCACTTCATAGAGTCGTTCAATGTTGGTCTCAATCACGTCAATGGTTTCCAATCCGAAACGGCTGACGATAAGTTGGGCGAACTTCGGGCCGATGCCTTTCACCAATCCGCTACCCAGATATTTCTCTATGCCGTAGATGGTGGCAGGCATGACTTCCTCCCAGCTCTCTGCCACGAATTGGTTGCCGTATCGCTTATCCACTTTCCAGTTTCCTTCGCATAGCAATACGCTCCCTGCCGGTACCTCCAGCAGGTTGCCAACAAGGGTTACAAGGTCATCGTATCCTTTGACCTTGACTCTCATTACCGAATATCCGTTTTCGGGATTCTGGTATGTGATTCGTTCTACTACACAGCGGAGTTTGAGCATAAACTATTTATTTATGATATGATACGTAAATATATGTCTTTCAGAAATAAATTGCCATCACTAATCTTTCCATATGGCGTTTATACATAAAGTCCCCCAAAAGTTTTATGTCTCTAACTTTTGGGGGCTGTTCATAGATAGTTGTAGCAGGGGTAAATATTCCACTTCAGGCGTTATTCGCACGCCCTCTTCCAATGGAAAGCGTGTAACCCCTCTTTATCTTTTATTTGGCCTTTTTCAGTATCACCGCAGTACGTGCAGGGAGATAGAGCTTCAGCCATTCTTTTTTCTCCTTTGCATACAGCGGGTCGGGCAGGGTGAAGTGTTTTACGGTATCATCCGTTAATCCGTTGCCGCCATAAGCAGGGTTGTCCGTATTCAATACGACCTCATACGTTCCGGGAGGTACCAGGAAACCGTAACCGATAAACGATTGCTTCGGATTGAAGTTGAATACAAAGATATGGTCTCTGCGCATGTATGCCAATACCTGATCGCCGTCATTGTGCCAGATCTCTTGAATGGGAGTCGTCTGGAAGGTTCTCATGCTTTTGATCGTCTTGAGCATGTCCGCATCAAAATCCGCCATGTAGTGGTAGGTGAGGTTTTTGTTGTCCACCAAGTCCCATTGGCGGCGGGCGTATTTGCAAGACCAACCGTTGCCTTCGCGCGGGAAGTCAATCCATTCGGGATGTCCGAATTCGTTGCCCATGAAGTTGAGGTAACCGCCGTTGATGGTGGTCGCTGTCAGCATGCGTATCATCTTGTGGAGGGCGATACCACGGTTGACGATGTAGTTTTCGTCACCCTTCTGCATGTGCCAGTACATGTCGGCATCTATCAGGCGGAAGATGATGGTCTTGTCGCCTACCAAGGCCTGGTCGTGGCTCTCTGTGTAGGAGATTGTCTTTTCATCCTTACGGCGATTGGTCACTTCCCAGAAGAGGCTGGACGGTTTCCAGTCTTCGTCGATCTTTTCTTTGATGGTCTTGATCCAATAGTCAGGGATGTTCATTGCCATGCGGTAGTCGAATCCATAGCCGCCGTCTTCAATTTTGGCAGCCAGTCCGGGCATGCCCGACACCTCTTCGGCGATGGTCAGCGCTTTCGGGTTCACCTCGTGAATCAGCTTGTTGGCAAGCGTCAAGTAGCAAATGGCATTGTCATCCTGATGGCCGTTGAAATAATCCTGATAGTTACAGAAGGCTTCGCCCAGTCCGTGGCTGTAATAGAGCATGGAGGTCACGCCGTCGAAACGGAACCCATCGAATCCATACTCTTCGAGCCAATATTTGCAGTTGGAGAGAAGGAAATGGAGGACTTCATTCTTTCCGTAGTCGAAGCAGAGCGAGTCCCAAGCCGGATGCTCGCGGCGTCCGCCGGAATAGAAATATTGGCACGGATCGCCGGCAAAATTGCCCAATCCTTCCACTTCGTTTTTCACGGCATGCGAATGGACGATATCCATGATTACTGCGATACCCAATCCGTGTGCCGTGTCAATCAGCTGTTTCAGCTCGTCCGGTGTACCGAAACGGGAGGAGGCGGCAAAGAAGCTGGACACGTGATAACCGAAGCTGCCGTAGTAGGGGTGTTCCTGAATGGCCATGATCTGGATGCAGTTGTATCCGGCTTTGGCTATGCGCGGGAGCACTTTCTCGCGGAATTCGTTGTATGTACCTACCTTTTCTTCCTGTTGCGCCATGCCGATGTGGCATTCGTAGATCAGGAGCGGGTTGGTGGACGGTTTGAACGTGCGCTTCTTGACTTTGTAGGGTTTTTCCGGAGCCCATACCTGTGCGCTGAAGATCTTGGTCTGTTCGTCTTGCACGACACGGGTGGCCCAGGCGGGGATACGTTCTCCGCAACCACCTTCCCAATGTATAATGAGCTTATACAAGTCACCATGCTTTATGGCGTCGGCGGGAAGTTTGATTTCCCAATTGCCGTTGTTTTTGCGCTTCAGGCTATACTTCTTCTGTTCCTTCCAGTCGTTGAACGTGCCGACCATGAAGATCTGCGTGGCATTGGGTGCCCATTCGCGGAAGATCCATCCGTTTGCCGTGCGGTGTAAGCCGAAATATAAATATCCTGAGGCGAAGTCAGACAAGGTCTGTTTCCCTTTGTTTGTCAGCTCGGCTTCTTTGGTTAATGCGTGCTGATGGCGGCCGATAATGGCGTTTGCATAGGGTTCCAGCCAAGGGTCGTTTTTGATTAAATTCAATGTTTCCATAAAGGATGATTTTTTGGATTGGAATAGGTTATGCTTTCACTTTCACGATGACTTTCTTCACTCCATCGGGAGAAATGCCGGGAGCGTGTCCGTCTTGTGGAAAGAAAATAGCAAACATTCCGGGTTTTACGGTGATGTAGGTTTCTGCCAGCCCCTCGAAGAAAGTGATGTCTTTTTCTGCGTTGTAGGGGGCATCGGCAGGCACGCAATCTTTTCCGGCGGTATAGCCCATCACTTCCGGTCCTGAAAGCGGTATCTGGATGTCGATGAAGTCGTTATGTGTTTCCAGTTTGGCCTGTTCTTTAGTCTTGGGAGAGGTCTGAGCCACGTTTACAACCAACTCTTTGCCCTTCAGTTCGGTTTTGCCCACTTCCATGGCGTTTAAGTCGTGTGACTGCAGGAATTCAACGGCTTGTGCGAACAGAGGGTTCAGCGATACGTATTTGTCTAAGTTTTCTAATCTATCTACTACCATAGCTTTAATGTTTTAAGTTAGTTATTTATAGTCACAATTTTATTCGAAATCATCAATCGTATAGTTCAGGAAATCGGCAAAGGGCTTCATCTCTTTGAATATTTCCGCGATACGTTCCGGACTATCCGGTTCGGTGAAGAAGCTCTCCGGCTGGTGGCAATAACAGGTATATTCCTTGCATTTCAAATAGTGTATGTATTCGAAATCTTTGGGAAACCCTTTGGGAGCCGTTTTCAGGAAGTCTTCGCCGATTGTGGGGAAGTATTGTTTGAAAGCGGGGTTCTCTACTATGCCGCGGAATTCGTCAATGTTGTCATATATCGCCTGTCGCACGGCTTTCAGGGTCTTCGGTGGCAGGCAATAACTGCCTCCTGCCAGCAGGCAATTGTCCGGTTCCAGATGGACGTAATAGCCGCAGTGGTCCGATTTCTTGCCGTGGGCATTGATATATCCGCCCATGTGGGTTTTGTATGGGGTCTTGTCCTGCGAAAAGCGCGTGTCGCGATAAATACGATAAGTGCAATCTTTGGCTTGTACGCCGCGAATGCTTTCGTCAAAAAGCGAGATTCGGGCGATGACAGCCGACAACAGGTTCTCAAATTCATGGCGGGCTTCTTCGTACAAGTCCTTATGAGCATTGAACCATTCGCGGTTGTTGTTGGCGGACACTTCTTTCAAGAAGTGGAGAATAACAGGGATGTTCATAACAATATATTCCTTATTATCTGACAAATTTACGCATAATTTTTCTAACATGCTACAAACAGGGACAAAAAAAGCATCGGCTCTGGTAAACCGATGCTTTTTACACATTTATCAATCCAACAGACGCTTCTGTTTTTTTTGATGTACTTACTTGTCGCAAGCGAGTACGTCTCTTGTAATTAATCTTATATCTAATACTATGAAAAACACACCTATATAACATCGATGCAAAGAAAATGTTCGCGGAAACAAAGACTTTTTTTCATTAGTTCGTATCTTTGTCCTATAATTTATAGCGAACGTATGGAATATCAATATGATGAGGAGAGCATAAACGCTCTGATGAAATGGGCTGAAAACGGACAGTTCCCTAATGAGTTGCGACTCAGTGAGTCTGAAAATATTGTGAATCTGAGGCTGTATATACAAGCGAACCTGTATGATATCCGGGCGCATTATCCGGATGCATTCTATAATCCAGCCATCAACCGACTGTATCGGATAAAGGAAATGCTGGAAGCAGGAGGACAGGGATAGGAACGGATTCGTCTCGTGGGATGGATGATTTCGCCTTACGAGACGAAAAAATCCGTCTCACGAGATGAATGATTTCATCCCACGGGACGAAAAAATCCGTCCCGTGAGGCAAAAAAAGGTGGTTTCCGTCAGTCGGAATAACTGTGGTTTCAAAACTTTATTTTCAGTATCTTGCCACTGTAGCCTTCCAGTGCCACTTCCGTAGCCTTGTAGGGCAGGAGGCTGATGTTTTCCGTTTTGCCCGTCAGCAAATCGGTTGCCGGATAAGTGTCTATCTGTGGCAACTGCAAGAAGTCGAAGGCATGTGCCGGAACATTTACGGCTACATCCACCGAGACATGGTCGAAGTTCACGATGATGAACAGCAACTCATTGCCTGCCTTGCGCAGGAAGGCATATTGCTTGTGCTCGTTGAAACGCCAGCCGTTGACGTTGGCATACATCAGGTCGAAGAATTCGCCGCTGGTTATTGCTTTCTCTTCATTGCAAAGCGTCAAGATGCGCTGATAGCAGCCATACAGTTTCTTCTGTTCTTCGGTCAGCATTTTTCCGTCGAAGTTGCCGCCGTTTCTCCAGCGACGGATGGTGTCTACGCTCCAGTAGTCGAAGATGGTGGTCCGTCCGTCTCTGCCGCTGAATCCTTCGCAGTCCATGCCTGGTTCTCCAAACTCCTGTCCGAAGTAGATCATCATCGGGTTGGTGTTCATGCAGGCTGAGACAATCAGTCCCGGAATTGCCTTGCGCGGGTTTCCGGCGAAGAAGTCGGAGGCGATGCGCTGTTCGTCGTGGTTTTCCAGGAAGTTCAGCATCCGTTTCTCGATTCCGTTCAGTTGTTGCCACGAACGGGTGATGGCGGTGGCGGAATCATATCCGCAGATGACGTTGCGGAGCGTGTCGTAAAGTCCCACTTTGTCATACAGGTAGTCGAACTTGCCGCGGAACAGGTAGTTATGGTATTCCGCCGGATTGTAGACCTCGGCGATGAACAGCAGGCCTGGATGTTTCTCCTTCACCTGAGGAATCACCCATTCCCAAAACTCCACCGGCACCATCTCAGCCATGTCGCAACGAAAACCGTCGATACGCTTGTCCGCCCAGAAGAGGAGGATGTCCAGCATCTTGTGCCAAGTGTCGGGGATAGGGTTGAAGTGCCGTGTCCCGCCGTTCTGATAGTCCACGCCGTAGTTCAGCTTGATGGTTTCGTACCAGTCGTTTATGTTGGGATAGGCATCGAAGCGATTGTTGCCGGTTGCCTTTGCCGGATATTCCTTGTAGGGCTCGGCGGCAGCGCCTTTCATGTCGAACTGCCCGTGCAATTCGGCTTGGGGAATGTAATAGAAATTGTTGTAAGGGCTGAATGCGTATGCCGAATCGTCATTGGCTCCCAGCTGGGAGGTGCCGTCCGGTTGTGCATCCGAATGATACTGACGTGCTACGTGGTTGGGAACAAAGTCGATGATCACTTTCAGCCCGTTGCGGTGTGTACGTTGCACCAGATTCTCAAATTCCCTCATGCGTCCCGGTACGTCGTTTGCCAGGTCGGGGTCTACGTCATAATAATCCTTGATGGCATATGGCGAGCCTGCTTTTCCTTTCACGATGGCAGGATGGTCGGGACGTATATTATGGATTCGGTAATCCGTCTGCGTGGCATGCTCTATGATGCCGGTGTACCAGATATGGGTGGCTCCAAGCTTCTTGATTTCGGCCAGTGCCTTGTTGGTAAAGTCCGCCATCTTGCCGCAGCCGTTTTCGGTTATGCTTCCGTTGTGGATGCAGTGATTCTGTTTGTTTCCAAACAAGCGCGTGAATACTTGATAGATAACGATTTTTTCTTCTTTCCCCATCTTCTTACTTTTATGGTTTTACAATAGTTTCTTCTTTCCATACGGAACCTTTGCTCTCCTTCAGCCGTTCCAACAGGGTGTTGGCGACGTCATATCCTTGCATGAATATTTTCTCCGCTTTCTCCAGCTCGGTGTTGCTGTATCCGTCCAGGTTGTAAGGTTCTATCAGCAGGTCCGCCTTCTCGCGTTCCGGAAAAGTGTTGGCGCGAAACATGAAGTGATAGGAGCGCATGGCAATGCTCACAATGTTCATCTTGTATTTATTTGCCATGAGCGGACTGACGTTGACTGCCACCACGCGGTTGCAAACGTTCTGGATGGTGGAGACCGGAAGGTTCATCAGTACGCCTCCGTCCACGTAGTACGTGCCCTCTATTTTTACGGGTGAGAAGAGTACGGGCATGCAGCAGGAGGCTGCTACACGTTCGGCTATCGACCCCTTGTAGAACTGGACGGAACGTCCGTGGTCAAGGTCGGTCGCCGTAATAATGAGAGGAATCAGCAACTCCTCCATTGTCTTGGCTTTCAGGTTGGACTTCAGGAAGTCGATAAATTCTTCCAACTCGAATAGTCCCACTTTGGGGATGACCAGTTTGGTTAGGTCTTGAAACTTATGTCCGGCGAAAAAATCCAGCACCCGGTGCGGTTCGTTACCGTCGGCATAGAACACGCCGGCCAAAGCGCCGGCGCTCACACCCGAAAGGATATCGGGCTTGATGTCATGTTCCAGCAAAGCCTGCATCACCCCCAAGTGGGCAAAGCCTTTGATAAAGCCGCCACTCAGGGCGAAACCGATGGGGTACTTCTTCGTGAACCGGTTGTTTTCTCTTGTTTCCATTTCAAGAATCTACCATGAGTTAATCCGGCACGAAGTTAGTGATTTTCTTATATTATCCAAGGAAACTTGAAACATGTTTCATCAAACAAGGCATAATCGGCGGTGCCGTTTACTGCGAATGTCTTTATCAGACGTGCTCCTTTCAGCAGTTCGCATGCCAGGCGGATGGTGGAGCCGGTCTTTATCCGGTCGTCCACCAGCAGGATGCTTTTGTCCTTGAAATCGAAATCTATCGGTGCCAGCAGGCGGGGAGCATCGTACTTGGGATGCTGATATTCGTCTCTCAGGTTGATGCGTAGCAAGTGCACCTCCTTCTGTAGCCGCTGGTTGATGATGCCTGCGGGAACGATTCCGCCGTTCGCGATTGCCACGATGAGGTCGAAATCATCGTGGAACTCGATTGTGCGGAAGCGTTCCATCACTTCTTCCATTGTTTTTGCCATACGTTATGGGGTAAGTCTTGCGATTAATACTTGGAGATGGCTTTCAGCAGGGCATAGCCGCCGAACCACTGTATCAACATACCCGGAACGCCTATACGAAAATCTTGCACGGCAGTGAAGAAGTTGCCACACAATGCCCACTCGAAGGCTGTGCCTACTACCTGATAAGCCAGGATGACACCAAGCAATGCCATCAGTGATATGCTCTTGGTGTGACGTGCGGCAAGTGCGGCTGCGCCGGCAAGCAAACTCGATTTCACCAGTATGGCGGCGAGTGCGGCTGCGGCGGGCATACCGAACAGCAGATGGTTGATCATCGGAGAAACCAATGCAGTCAGCAGTCCTACGCGGAAGCCGAATTTATAGGCGGCAATCAGCGTGAAGAAATAGATGGGTAGTAACGTCGGTCCTCCCAGGGGTACCACATGGCAAAGTTGCGGCAATGCGATGTTTCCTGCAACGAACAGGAGTGCGAACAAATAGGTTTTTACGTTACTGAACGATAAAGAGTAGAGTTTAACTGACTTTTCCATTATTCTATTATTTAAGTTTTATTTGATGATTAATCGGTCTCTTTTCGAGATACAAAAGTAGGGGAAGCGTACACATTCCGTTTAAAGTATTGTATCAATCCCTATAAATTCTGTATCTACATGGTTGTTATGAAGGCATTTTAGGGTAAAAAGCATTAAATCTTCACCAATTCATAATTCATTGTGCCCAATCCGATCTTCTCGGCATGACGCAATCCTGCCAGCCAGTCCGTATCCGGATGCATCAGGTGGAACTTGTCGTGCCCGCACAGGTCGTCGTGCTCATGTCCGGCGGACAGGGCGTTTCCTGTGTGCAGGATGGGTGCCTGAATCACCATGTCGGCACAAGCTTTGTCCAGCGCCACGGGGTCGGTGGAAGCCAGGATGCCGAGGTCGGGGATGATGGCGGCGTCGTTATGGTTCCAGCAGTCGCATTCCGGCGACACGTTCATGATGAAGCTGACGTGGAAGTTCGGCTTGTTCTTCACCACTGCCAGTGAGTATTCGGCAATCTTGTAGTTCATCCGTTCGGAGGTATCTCCAGCGCCCATCACGGCACCATCGTGCTGGCACAAGGCGACGCATTGTCCGCAACCCACGCACTTGTCGTAGTCTATTTCCGCTTTGCGTCCGGCGTTCAGATGTACGGCGTCGTGGGCGCAGTGTTTTACGCAGATGTTGCAGCCGATGCAGTTCTCCGTCTCAATCTTGGGCTGGGCGGCGGAGTGCAGTTCCAGTTTGCCTGCCACGCTGGCGCATCCCATGCCCAAGTTCTTCAGGGCGCCGCCGAATCCTGCCTGTTCGTGTCCCTTGAAGTGGTTCATGCTGATAATGATGTCGGCGTCGGCAATGGCAGCGCCTATCTTGGGAGCTGGGCAGTATTCGCCATCCAAGGGGATTTCCCGGCAATCCGTACCCTTCAGCCCGTCGGCAATGATCACTTGGCACTGGGCGGATATGGGGTTATAGCCATTCTCCATTGCGCTTTGCAGATGGTCTACGGCGTTGGCACGACGGCCGGAATAGAGAGTATTGCAATCCGTGAGGAAAGGTTTCGCGCCATTCGTGCGCAGCAGGTTTGCCATGCGTGCCGCATAGTTGGGGCGCAGATAAGCAAGGTTCCCTGGTTCGCCGAAGTGGATTTTGATAGCGACGAAACTGTCTTTCAGAGGTAGTTTTTCGATGCCGGCACGCTTCACCAGACGCTCCATCTTGTC
>Ga0137307_100220_pt1 | contig 87526 bp, 80 predicted proteins | sample NAcewD2O_March_2_FD_97180 | JGI IMG/M metagenome (GOLD analysis project Ga0137307, IMG submission 97180) | Mouse cecal microbial communities from Vienna, Austria - N-Acetylglucosamine amended D2O_March | ecosystem: Host-associated > Mammals > Digestive system > Large intestine > Cecum | place...
GATTGTTCTGGAAGATGTCTTAAAGGAACTTCTGGATGAAGCATGCAGCCGCGGGATTGTAGAAGACAGCGTTGTGTACCGGGATTTGTTCGACACGAAGCTGATGAACTGCCTGATGCCCCGTCCTGCACAGGTACAGAAAAGCTTCTGGGAGGACTATGCCGTTTCCCCGGAGCATGCAACGGAAAAATATTACAAGTTCAGCCAGGACAGCGATTATATCCGCCGCTACCGCATCAAAAAGGACCGGAAGTGGACGGTGGACACGGACTACGGCACGCTGGACATCACCATCAATCTGTCCAAGCCGGAAAAAGATCCGAAAGCCATTGCCGCTGCCAGGAACGCGAAAAATTCCGCATATCCGAAATGCCAGCTTTGTATGGAAAATGAAGGCTATGCGGGGCGTACTAATCACCCGGCCAGGGAGAACCACCGGATCATCCCGATCACCATCAATGAATCTGCCTGGGGGTTCCAGTATTCTCCCTATGTATATTATAACGAGCACTGCATCGTATTTAACGGGGAGCACACACCCATGAAGATCGACCGTGCCGCATTTACCAAATTATTTGATTTTGTAAAGCAGTTCCCCCACTATTTCCTGGGATCCAATGCAGATCTTCCAATCGTGGGCGGTTCCATCCTGAGCCATGACCATTTCCAGGGCGGGCATTATACCTTCGCCATGGCAAAGGCTCCTGTAGTAGAGAATTTTACGGTAAAGGGATATGAGGATGTGACGGCAGGTATTGTAAAATGGCCTCTTTCCGTGATCCGCCTGCAGTGTGCAAATGAGAATCGGATCATCGACCTGGCAGAACATATTCTGAAGGCGTGGAGAGGCTATACGGATGAGGCTGCGTTTATCTTTGCTGAGACGGAGGGACAGCCCCACAATACCATTACGCCTATCGCGCGGAAGAGTGGAGAGCTGTATGAGCTGGATCTGACGCTGCGCAACAACATTACGACAGAGGAGCATCCTCTGGGAGTTTATCATCCCCATGGGAAACTGCACCATATTAAGAAGGAAAACATCGGGCTGATAGAGGTAATGGGGCTTGCCGTACTTCCGGCACGTTTAAAGGGTGAACTGGAGCTGCTCAAGGAGTATATTTTAGAAGGAAAAGAAATCCGCTCGGAGGAAAGCATTGAGAAGCATGCAGACTGGGTGGAGGAGTTCCTGCCTCGGTATCCGGAAATAAATGAGGAAAATGTGGAGGAGATTCTTCAGAAAGAGGTCGGAAAGGTATTCTGCCAGGTATTGGAGGATGCTGGTGTATACAAGTATACACCGGAAGGGCTGGAAGCGTTCCGCCGGTTTATCGGAGTGCTTTGATGTCGTGTTTTGTTTGCGGCTGGATAAGTCTTGACACGAATCGTTTTATTTCATGTTGAATCACTGTAATCATGCCGATAAATAATGTGTGGCTGTATCTATATGGTACATGGAATAAATGGCAGGCCTTCGAGGAATCATATGAGTTATAGTAACCTGGAAGCAGAACAGCTGGTTCCGCTGAGAGATGCGCTGGAGGAGCTCATGTTATTTGTAAAAAAGTGGAAGGATCACAGAGTTCCGCATTTTTACCGATATCTGGATTTTATGAAGAATAACATTGAGACCTGCATCTGCATCCGGGAGGATTGGGGAGATGGATTGATCTACCTGAGAAAACTCTTGCAGCGGGATTGGAATAAAGCGAACAATGAATATGTGGGGATTCCTTCCTGTACATTATTCAAGGAAAGCCAGAGAGAACTGTTTCTGCAGTATCTGGGTCTGTTGGATGAGGTGAGAAGCTATTTTGTTTTAGATACAGATTTAAAATAGAAAGAAGGAAAGCCTGGAGTTCAGAAAAACTCTTAAAGGGCCGGCCCGTTTTCAGCCGCTTTCGGCGGAGGGCCGGCTTTTTTCTGCAATTAAAAACCTCTTTCAGCCTTGCCGTTGTATACAATTTATGGTAAGATAGTTGGCATAGATTTCGAGAGTATGATAGAAAGACTGAGGAGGAAACTATGGAAAACGAAGTTGTATCGAAGAATTTTATAGAGCAGGAAATTGACAAGGACCTTGCGGAGGGCGTGTATGACAAGGTATGCACCCGATTTCCGCCGGAGCCCAACGGATATCTGCATATCGGACATGCCAAGTCCATACTGTTGAATTATGGGCTGGCACAGAAGTATCATGGAACCTTCAATATGCGGTTTGATGACACCAATCCCACAAAAGAGAAGGAGGAGTTCGTAGATTCCATCATGGAGGATATCCGCTGGCTGGGAGCGGACTGGGAGGACCGGCTTTATTTCGCGTCAGATTATTTTGACCAGATGTATGAGTGTGCCGTCCGGCTGATCAAAAAAGGAAAAGCTTATGTCTGCGATTTGTCCGCGGAGGAGATCCGTGCATATCGGGGCACGCTGACAGAGGCCGGAAAAGACAGCCCTTACCGGGAACGTACAGTAGAAGAGAATCTGCGGCTTTTTGAGGAGATGCGCTCCGGGGCCTGCCGGGACGGGGAGAAGGTACTCCGGGCGAAGATTGACATGGCTTCTCCCAATATCAATATGCGTGACCCGGTAATCTACCGTGTGGCACATATGTCCCACCACAGGACCGGCGACAAATGGTGCATATACCCGATGTATGATTTCGCCCATCCTATCGAGGATGCCATTGAGGGAATCACACATTCCATCTGTACACTGGAATTTGAGGATCACCGCCCGCTGTACGACTGGGTTGTAAAGGAATGTGAATTTGAAAACCCGCCCCGCCAGATTGAGTTTGCGAAGCTTTATCTGACCAATGTGGTGACAGGAAAACGCTATATCAAAAAGCTGGTGGAGGACGGCATTGTGGACGGATGGGATGATCCTCGTCTGGTGTCGATTGCGGCGCTGCGCAGACGCGGCTTTACACCGGAGTCTATCAAGATGTTCATTGAGATGTGCGGGGTCTCCAAGGCACAGAGCTCTGTGGATTATGCTATGCTGGAATACTGCATCCGGGAAGATTTGAAGATGAAGAATGCCCGCATGATGGCGGTGCTCGATCCCATCAAACTGATCATAGACAACTATCCGGAGGGAGAAACGGAATTTTTGGATGTCCCCAACAATCTGGAAAATGAAGCGCTGGGTACAAGGAAGGTTCCGTTTTGCCGGGAACTGTACATTGAGCGTGACGACTTTATGGAGGAGCCGCCGAAAAAGTATTTCCGTCTCTTCCCGGGAAATGAAGTGCGCCTGATGTCTGCATATTTTGTAAAATGCGAAAGCTTTGTGAAAGATGAAAATGGAAATGTGACCGAGGTCCATTGTACCTATGACCCGGAGACCAGAAGCGGCAGCGGATTTAACGGAAGAAAGGTAAAAGGGACTATCCACTGGGTGGCTGCGCCTTATGCAAAGAAAGCGGAAGTCCGTCTGTATGAGAATCTGGTGGACGAGGAAAAGGGGGTTTATAATAAGGAGGACGGATCCCTGAACCTGAATCCGCATTCCCTCACAATTTTGAAGAATTGTTTTGTAGAACCGGGATTTTCGGAAGCAAAACCATATGACAGCTTCCAGTTTGTAAGAACCGGGTATTTCTGCATTGATGCGAAGGATTCCGTACCGGATGCTCTGATATTTAACAGGATTGTATCCCTGAAGAGTTCTTTTAAACTGCCAAAGTAAACCGGACGCCGTGCAGCTGAAGTCCCTGCGTATGGGAAGAGATGTCGGCTTTCGTTTTTTTACATCATCCATGAGAAGGGAGGGCCTTTGCGATGAATGATCTGGCAATCAGTCTGGATGGAAAGTCGAAGACTCCGCTTTATGAACAGATTTACAGTTATATCAAGCATGAAATCCAGACCGGAGGAATCAAAAGCGGGGATAAGCTGCCTTCCACCCGTGCGCTCTGCCGGTATCTGGAGGTCAGCAGGAGTACGGTGGAGCTTGCCTATGAGCAGCTCATATCCGAGGGTTATGTGGAGTCGGAAGCCTGCCGGGGTTTTTTTGCTGCGGACGTGGAGGGCTTATATCAGCTGGAACGTCCCATGACTGCGCATCCAGACGGAGACGGACAAAAAGAAGACTCCTTTCCCTATGACTTTACGCCAAACGGAGTGGATCTGAACAGCTTTCCCTATAATGCCTGGCGGAAGCTTTCCAGGGAAAGCCTGCTGGATGACCAGGCGGAGCTGTTTCGGCTGGGAAGTCCACAGGGGGAATACGGGCTGCGCAGCGCCATCTGTAGCTATCTCCATCAGGCACGTGGGGTCAACTGCGGACCAGAGCAGATCATCATCGGGGCCGGCAATGACTACCTTCTGATGCTGCTTGCAACGGTGATCGGGCAGGACCATAAAGTGGCTTTCGAAAATCCCACATACCGGCAGGCATACCGCTTGTTTGAGAACTTATCTTTCAGAATCTGCACAGTGGATATGGATGAAAAGGGGATGGATGCACAAAAGCTGGAAGAGTCCGGCGCGGACATTGCATTTGTCATGCCTTCCCACCAATATCCGCTTGGGATCGTAATGCCGATCAGACGCCGCATGGAGCTGTTGCGCTGGGCGGGAAAAAAGGATGGACGATATATCATTGAGGATGACTATGACAGCGAGTTCCGGTATAAGGGAAAACCGATTCCTGCCCTCCAGGGGTATGACAGCCGGGAGAAGGTGATCTATATCGGGACCTTTTCCAAAGCCATCGCACCTGCCATCCGTATGAGTTACCTGGTCATGCCACGTCCTCTTTTAAAATGCTATCGAGAGAGGAGCGGTTTTTTAAATTCCACAGTATCCAAGGTGGATCAGCTGATTCTGAAAAAATTCATTGAGAACGGATATTTTGAGCGGCATCTGAATAAGACCCGGGCGTTGTATAAGAGCAGGCATGATACGCTCCTTTCCTGCTTAAAGAGCAGGCTTTGCCGGATTGGAGGAGATGCGCGGCAGCGGAGCTGTCCGGGAAATGCCTGCAAAAATGGAGAACCTTTGTTTCGGATTTCCGGGGAGCATGCAGGAGTCCATCTTCTGCTCCATGTACTGAACGGCATGACCGAGGAGGAACTGATCAGGCGGGCGCAAAAAAGAGGAGTCCGGGTGTACGGGCTTTCCGAATATGATGTAGAGCCGAGGCCAGATGCGCCTGCAACGATTCTGCTTGGCTATGCCAATATGAGTGAGGAAAAGATTGTGGAGGCTGTGCAGATTCTGGAAGAAGAGTGGATACAGTTAGACTGTTACAGTTCACGGCCTAACCGGCCGCGAACTGTAACGCATCCAGCCCATTAAAAAGTCGCCTGACGGCGAGGGGCTGGATGCCTGCAGCCACTATTTTACTGGGTGGATGCCTTGCAGCAGAGTGCAAGGCATCGTGAACAGTAACCGTTAGACTGACCCATAAAAAGATTATCATGAAAAAATATTGTAATTATGATTAAAAAGTATTAGAATAGTAAATGATTTAGTCACGGTAGGGAAGAAAGGAGACTTCTGTTTTGAAAAAGAATTTTAAATGGCTGACAGTTCTTGCTGTTATGGGGACCGTAATCGGTCTGATAATTGCGTATGTGATGCGGAAGAACAATGAGATATCTGATTTTGATGCGGACGATTTTGACGATGAGGACGATTTTGACCTGGACGGGGATTTAAAGCCTGTTTCCGAGCGGGAATATGTTCCGCTGAATAAAGCGGCCGACATCGCGGCACGCAGGGCGGAGATGGAATCAGAAGAGAACGAGGCCCAGGATACAGTTTCCGAAGAGATGGAAAAGCCTGCGGCAGAAGAGTCAAAAGACCAGGAAGAAGCGGCGGAAGAGGATGCTTCCGGTAAGGTACAGATCTGACATGCTTGATAAGATCCCTGAGAGCCTTTGCTCCAAGGGATTTTATCTATTTTTAGAGAAGCTCTTCTGTTAGAAATGAAAGGATGTTTTATGGAGCACAATATTGCCGTAAAGGCAGGGAAAAAAGCAAAAAAAGGGGTGCTGCGCATTATATTCAGCCGGACCGCGCTGATCCTGCTGCTGATCCTGCTGCAGCTGGCAACCTTTGGCGGACTGCTCACGATCCTGAGGGACTATATGGTCTATGTCTATGGCGTGACGCTGGTGATACAGGCTGGTGTGATCATCTATATCATGAATGAGCAGACCTGTCCTGAGTTCAGCCGGACTTGGATTCTTCTGATCCTAATCTTTCCGGTATTCGGATGTGCCTTTTATGTCTATGCAAAGATGGAACTGGGCACCCATTTTGTGGGAGAGCAGTTGAAAAAACGGCAGATGGAGACGTGGCCGTATCTAAACCAGAAAAAGAGTATCCTGGAGGAACTGCGTTCCAGCAAGCCGGCCAATGCTAATCTGGCCCACTATATGAACCGGTCTCTTCACTTTCCGGTATACCGCAATACAAAGGCGACTTATTTCAGCTGCGGGGAGGAAAAATTTTCGGCTCTGATCGAAGAGCTAAAGCAGGCGAAGAAGTTTATCTTCCTTGAGTATTTTATTGTGGCCGAAGGTTATATGTGGGGATCCATCCTGAATGTCCTGAAGGAAAAAGCGGCACAGGGCCTGGATGTGCGGTTTATGTATGACGGTATGTGCAGCATCTCGCTTCTTCCCTATAATTATCCGAAGATCATCGAAAAATATGGAATCCGCTGCAAGATGTTCAGCCCCATCCGTCCGGTGCTCACCACCGTGCAGAATAACCGGGATCACCGGAAAATCTGTGTCATTGACGGAAAAGTTGGGTTTACAGGAGGAATCAACCTGGGAGACGAGTACATCAACCGGCAGGAGCGGTTCGGCTACTGGAAGGATACCGCGGTCATGCTGAAAGGGGACGCGGTGCAGAGCCTGACTATGCTGTTTCTGCAGATGTGGAATGTGACGGAGCGCAAGCCGGAGCATTATAGACGGTATCTCACGAAGCCGGCAGGGGAGCTCAGGCGGGAGCTGGGGTTTGTGATGCCTTACGGAGATAGTCCCTTTGATCATGAGGATGTGGGGGAAGAAGTGTACTGCCATATTCTGAACCATGCCAAAAAGTATGTACATATCATGACTCCGTATCTGATCCTGGACAGCCAGATGATGGATGCACTCTGCCGGGCGGCAAAGAGCGGGATTGATGTGAAGATCATCATGCCGGGTATTCCGGATAAGAAGTATGCGTTTGCTCTGGCAAAGACATATTATAAAGAGCTGATCAAGGCCGGGGTGAAGATCTATGAATTTACGCCCGGGTTCGTGCATGCGAAAATCTTCGTATCTGACAACGATACGGCGACCATCGGGACGATCAATCTGGATTACCGGAGCCTGTATCTGCATTTTGAGTGTGGGGTCTTTCTCTACAATAACCCGGTAGTGTGGGATGTGGAGCAGGATTTCCAGAATACGCTGAAGCAATGCCGCAGGATATCTGTGGCAGATTTAAAGAAGATTGGTCTCGGAATGAGTATCATGGGCAGGAGCCTGCGGATGATCGCACCGTTGATGTAGGGGCGAAAATGCTTCAGACTCTTCTGTGTGCGCAGACGGTCCGGCAGCTGCTTCTTTGTCAGGGGCATAGGGACGTTTCAGCCTGATGGAATCAGGAAAGGGCAGACTTTTTATAAAAAATATTTTACAGAACGGGGAATTTATAGTATAATGCTTACGGCGCTTGGGAAAGAGCGCAGTGAAGTGAAAGTATTATCATAAAAATGATACGTAAACCGCCCGTATTTCAAATCTGTTTCACAGATGGCGGGCAAGCATGCAATCAGTCTGCTTTAGCAGATTGGCTACAATTGGCAGGAGGGTTTGAAATGGTTAAAGCAGTAGTTGGAGCAAACTGGGGCGATGAAGGCAAAGGTAAGATCACAGATATGCTTGGGAAGGAATCGGATATCATTGTCCGTTTTCAGGGAGGCGCTAATGCAGGTCATACGATCGTGAATGATTACGGGAAGTTTGCGTTGCATACTCTGCCGTCAGGTGTATTTTACAGCCATACAACGAGCGTGATCGGAAATGGGGTCGCACTGGATATCCCCAGGCTGTGTGAGGAGATACAGTCTGTCGTGGACCGGGGAGTGCCGTCTCCGAAGATCCTGGTATCTGACCGGGCACAGATTGTGATGTCCTATCATAAGCTGTTCGATGCATATGAGGAAGAACGTCTCGGCGGAAAGTCATTTGGCTCAACCAAGTCAGGAATCGCTCCCTTCTATTCTGATAAATTTGCGAAGATTGGCTTCCAGGTCAGCGAACTTTACGATGACTCGCTCCTGAAGGAAAAGTCCGCGCGTGTGGCGGAACAGAAAAATGTGTTTCTGGAACATCTGTATCACAAACCTCTGATTGATCCGAATATGTTATATCAGGAATTGATGGAGTATAAAGAGATGATCGACCCATATGTAGGCGATGTATCCTTGTTCCTGTACAATGCGCTGAAGGAGGGGAAGAATATCCTGCTGGAAGGGCAGCTGGGTTCGTTAAAGGATCCGGACCATGGAATTTATCCAATGGTCACATCTTCTTCTACACTGGCAGCATACGGTGCCATCGGTGCGGGGATTCCGCCCTATGAGATCAAGCAGATCATCACGGTGTGCAAGGCATACTCTAGCGCGGTAGGGGCCGGCGCATTTGTCAGCGAATTGTTTGGCGACGAGGCGGAAGAGCTCAGAAGACGAGGCGGAGACGGCGGAGAGTATGGAGCGACCACAGGCCGCCCCAGAAGGGTAGGGTGGTTTGACTGTGTGGCCTCCAAATACGGATGCAGGATGCAGGGGACGACAGATGTAGCATTTACGGTGCTGGACGTGCTGGGCTACCTGGACGAGATTCCGGTCTGCGTGGGCTATGAGATTAACGGCGAGGTGACGACAGATTTTCCAGTGACGCATCTGCTGGGCGAGGCAAAGCCGGTGCTGAAAAAGCTTCCGGGATGGAAATGCGATATCCGGGGCATCAAAACCTATGAGGAGCTCCCGGAGAACTGCAGAAAATATATTGAATTTGTAGAGGAACAGATTGGATATCCAATCCGCATGGTCAGCAATGGCCCGGGGAGAGAGGATATTATATACAGATAGGGGACCGTAAAAAGGATTCCTGTGCTGCAGCAGTCTAAAAGTCTGCGGGGCGGGTGCTTTTCGGGCCGGGCGGACATTCCTGGAGGAAGGATGTACGTCCGGCCTTTTTACATGTTTCCGAATAAGGAACTGTGAATAGGCACTTGTACAAAAGAGTGCAGGCGTCCTGATGGAAAAACAATACATATGTTTTGTTAAGAATTGTTAGAGAAATTTAAGAATTGAGTCACGTGCTTGTCACATTTGACTGTTATGGTTGTATAGAACTTGAAAAAAAGGAATATTTGAGAGGTGAGGGCATATAATAGTAAAGCTGGGGTTTATGCGCACAGGAGGTAATTTATGCAGCAGACAATGAATAAAAATTTGGAGGATACCATGATAACGATGGAAGAGTATTTAAGAAAACGGAACGTGATCAAAGGAAGAGAATCGGACGAGAAGGAGCGCGGGAAGGATTTACATAGCAGAGGGAGAAAGGAACCAAAAGGGGAGGAGGCCGGCAAAGGGAATAATGGACAGTGGTATTCCATGCTGGCGCTGGCAGAGCTGATGCTGATCTGATCAGTATTCATCATCATCCCGGTGATTGAGCCGTGCAAAAAGAATACAGGCATACAGAAGTACAGGCAGAAGAATCGTAGCAGCTACGGATATTTTCAGCAGGTCAAAGAACAGCGGGCTGTCTGACAGAGCAAAGATCAGAGTGGAAATATACAGGGCGGCTAACAAAACAGCTCCGAGCAGGGCAAGAATTTGTTTTACATGTTTCATATGGGAAATTCTCCTTTACAGATTTTTGGGCAGCAAAAAAAGCTGGCAGCAATCGGGTTACGATATAGTTTGAATTATATCTGAATTTACAGGAAACTTCAATCAGAAAATAAAAAGGGCATGCCGGTGCCATTTATTATGCATATAGATTAAAAATAAGAGTTTACGTAAGAATAAAATTAGTATATAATGATTAGGCGATTTATTTTAAGACGAAGGAGTTAAATACGATGAGCGATAAGAGTTTACTGGAACATTGGCGGGAGATGGCATATGACCAGAAGAAGACGAGAGAACAGCTGAAAAGCCTGTGGGATGCATATTTTCTGGTGGAAAAGGGAGTTTATGAACAGCTTTTGTCCGAGCCGGATGTGGAAGTAAAGGGAACGGTTAAGGAACTGGCTGAAAAATATAACATGGATGTTATGACTATGGTCGGTTTTTTGGACGGCATCAATGACAGCCTGAAAGAGGCGAATCCGATCGAGACCATGGAGGAGGATACAGAAGTCAGCCTGGCTTTTGATAAAGAGAAGCTGTATAAGAATATGGTGGACGCAAGGGCGGATTGGCTCTATGAGCTGCCCCAGTGGAATGACATCTATGATGAAGAGACGAGAAAACGTCTGTTTCTGGAGCAGAGAAAGTCCGGGACTATCCGCAAGGAAAAGAAGATCGGACGAAATGACCCGTGTCCCTGCGGAAGCGGTAAAAAATACAAAAAGTGCTGCGGAAGAAATCTTTAAGAACAGCAGGATAATAACGACCTATAAAGAATAGAACATAGAAAAACGGGCATAATGATAGTGATTTAAAGACAAGGAGGAATCATTATGCCGGAATTAAAATGTACCGTACAGACATGCAGACACAACAAGAATTTCCTGTGTGACCTGGACCGGATCCAGGTTGGAGGAAGCGATGCAAAAAAAGCCGGGGAGACCTGTTGCGACAGCTTCCAGGAGAGATCGGGAGATACGTATTCCAATGTGACAGGAGAGGCTTCTGCTTCCACAAATATTCATTGCGAGGCAAAAGATTGCATGTACAATCAAAAGTGCGAATGCCATGCCGGAAAGATCAGTGTGGAGGGAAGCAATGCCTGCCGCTGTGAATCCACGGAATGTGCGACCTTTAACTGCAAGGGATGAAAGTAGACATCGAAAGCGGTTTTGGACTGTAAAAATCAGTGTTGCGGGAAAATCCAGGAGAGATTTCGGATTTTCCCATATTTGTTTCTAGCAATAATGTCTATAGAAAAAGATCAGGAATAGGAATTTGCGATATGAATCAGGATATGGAACAAAAAAATGAAAGCATCGGTACAGCGGAGCAAAAAAGCGGATATTACATAAACCGTCCCAGCTTTGGCAGCAAAGAGCCGTCAAAGCTTCGTCAGCATCTGACACGGGAAAAATCATTATTCATTGTGATCGTAATGGTGATTCTCTTTTATTTTGTAATGCTGCGGCTGAATGACATTTCAAAGATTTTATGGATGATCATCCGTACAATCAAACCTATTATCTACGGACTGGCCATCGCTTATCTGCTGAATCCGATCATGAAGTTTGTGGAACGGTATTTGAGCAAGTTTCTCAAAAAAACATTTCCAAATTTTGAAAAAGTGCACCAGGTCAGCAGAAGTGTGGGAATCCTGGCTGCTGTCATGTTTCTTATCGCAGTGATCGTGGCGCTGTGCAATATGATGATACCGGAGCTCTACCGGAGCGTCCGGGACATGGCAGTGACGGTGCCGGGGCAGCTCAATGACGCCCTAGATTTCATCACGAAAGCTCTGGCAGGAGATTCCACTCTTGAGCAGGTGTTTACCCGGACTCTGCGGGAGGTGACGGATCTTCTGCAGAACTGGATGAAGACGGATATGCTGACTCAGGCCAACATAATCATGACGAATCTGACAGAGGGCGTCATCAATGTGGTCAGTGAGTTTTTTAATGCGATTATTGGGATTATTGTTTCTATTTATGTATTGTTCAGCAAGGAGACTTTTTCCATGCAGACGAAAAAAATCGTCTACGCATTATTCCGTCCTTCCCAAGCGAATATGATCCTGCACCTGACGATAAAAAGTAATGAGATCTTCGGCGGCTTTATCATCGGAAAGATCATTGATTCCGCAATTATAGGGGTTCTGTGCTTTGTCAGCCTGTCTATATTGAAGATGCCGTATACGCTTCTGGTGAGTGTGATCGTTGGTGTGACCAATGTGATTCCCTTTTTCGGTCCATATATCGGCGCTATACCGAGTGCAATCTTGATCATGCTGTCTGATCCGAAGATGGGCATATATTTTATAATATTTATCCTGATTCTGCAGCAGCTGGACGGGAATATCATCGGACCCAAGATCCTGGGAAATTCCACCGGACTCTCCGCATTCTGGGTAGTATTTTCTATCCTGCTGGGAGGCGGTTTGTTTGGATTTTTAGGTATGATACTGGGAGTGCCGACCTTTGCCGTGATCTATTATATTGTACGGATGCTGATCAATCACAGGCTGCAGGAAAAGGCTCTCCCCATGGATACAAACTGCTATGATGAGTTCAGTTACGTAGATACGGACGGAACCTATGTACACTCTAATGAAAATGAATTAAGGAAAGACGAGGAAAAGAAAAATGCCGATCAGAGTGCAAAATGACCTGCCGATCAAAGAGGTCCTGGAACAGGAAAACATTTTTGTCATGGATGAATACCGCGCGGCACATCAGGAGATTCGTCCGATCAGCATCGGGCTTTTGAACCTGATGCCCTTAAAAGAGGACACAGAGCTGCAGATTCTGCGTTCCCTTTCCAACACCCCTCTGCAGACAGATGTAACATTTGTGCGGGTATCCAATCATGTGTCCAAAAATACGTCTACTAGCCATATCTATAAGTTTTATGAGCCATTTGAGGCCGTCAAAAAGCAGAAATTTGACGGATTTATCATCACCGGGGCGCCGGTAGAGCAGATGCCTTTTGAGGAAGTGGACTACTGGGAGGAGTTAAAAGAGATCATGGACTGGACCGTGACCAATGTGACTTCTACTCTGCACCTTTGCTGGGGAGCTCAGGCTGGAATCTACCATCACTATGGAATCGACAAGGCTCCGCTGTCAGAAAAGAAGTTCGGAATCTTCCCGCATCACGTGCGGAACCGTAAAATTCCTCTGGTGAGAGGCTTTGACGATGTGTTCTATGCGCCCCATTCCAGGCATACCGAGGTGCCCAGTGCATTGCTGGAAGCAGATGAGCGTATGATGATCCTGGCGGATTCCGAGGAGGCAGGGGTCTTTTTGTGCATGGCAAAAGAAGGACGGCAGATTTTTGTGATGGGTCATCCGGAGTATGATCGGATGACGCTTGACAGTGAATATAAGCGGGATTTGGGAAAAGGGCTGGAGATTCAGATGCCGGTCAATTATTATCCAGAAAATGATCCAAACAACAAGCCGAATCTGATCTGGAGGTCACACGCCAACAATCTGTATTCCAACTGGCTGAACTATTATGTATATCAGGTAACTCCCTATGATCTCTATGGAACGCCGAATTTCAGCTGAGAAGATAAATGAAAAGAAGCGGAAAGCAGAAGACGGAACAGCAGTAATCTGCAAAAAATTTTCACTTATTTTTTGTGAATTTTCCGGTTGACGTGAATGCGGATAGGTGGTACACTGTTAAATACTAACCACTTTATCTTGTGGGACAATGGTGGATCAGGCACTAAATATAGAGATTTAACAGGAGGCGCAGCGCATGATCAGTGTGGTAAAGAAGGACGGAACCAAAGAAGATTTTAATGTGCAGAAGGTTGTGGTAGCGGTGAATAAATCTGCTTACCGGGCTTTGGTCACATTTACGGACGAGGAACTGGATTTTATCTGCAGGTTTGTGGAGGACCGGGTCAAGAAGATGAACATATCGGAGATCCGGATCGCCCAGATGCACAATGTGGTGGAGAGCGCCCTGGAAGCTGTCAATCCGGCAGTGGCGAAGAGCTATAAGGACTATCGGAATTATAAGCAGGATTTTGTGCAGATGCTGGATGAGGTGTATAAAAAGAGCCAGTCTATCATGTACATTGGGGACAAGGAAAACAGCAATACGGACAGCGCCCTTGTGTCTACCAAGCGGAGCCTGATCTTTAATGAACTGAATAAAGAATTATATAAAAAGTTTTTCCTGACGGTAGAGGAGATTCAGGCCATCCGGGACGGTTATATTTATATCCATGACATGTCGGCCCGTAGGGATACTATGAACTGCTGTCTCTTCGATGTACAGAATGTCTTAAGCGGCGGTTTTGAGATGGGGAATCTCTGGTACAATGAGCCTAAGACATTGGATACGGCCTTTGACGTGATAGGAGATATTGTTTTAAGCGCGGCAAGCCAGCAGTACGGCGGTTTTACGGTGCCCAGCGGGGACGAGATCCTGGAGGCTTTTGCAGAAAAGTCACACAAAAGGCCGATAGAGAAGTATTGGGATCTGGGACTGGCAGAGGAGACGGTTCAGAAGGTGGCCTGGAAGGATCTGGAGAAAGAGATGGAGCAGGGCTTCCAGGGATGGGAGTATAAGTTCAATTCCGTATCTTCCAGTCGGGGGGATTACCCCTTTATCACCGTGACGGCAGGTACCCGGACCAGCGAATACGGTAAGCTGGTGACTAAGACCATGCTGGAGGTGCGTAAAAAGGGACAGGGCAAGGCAGGCCATAAGAAGCCGGTGCTGTTCCCGAAGATCGTATTCCTCTATGACGAGAAGCTGCATGGGCCGGGCGGCCCGCTGGAGGATGTATTCGAAGCCGGGATTGAATGCTCCAGCAAGACCATGTATCCAGACTGGCTAAGCCTTACCGGGGAAGGCTATGTGCCCAGTATGTATCAAAAGTATGGAAAGATCATCAGTCCTATGGGCTGTCGGGCATTTTTGTCCCCCTGGTTCGAGCGGGGCGGCATGGAGCCGGCGGACGAAAAGGATATGCCCATCTTTGTTGGGCGGTTCAATGTGGGCGCTATCAGCCTGCATCTCCCGATGATCCTGGCAAAGGCCAGGCAGGAGAGCCGGGACTTCTTCGTGGAGCTGGACTATTACCTGAACCTGATCCGCAAGCTCCATCAGAGGACCTATGATTATCTGGGAGAGCTGAAAGCTTCTACGAACCCACTGGCTTACTGCGAAGGCGGCTTTTACGGCGGCCGTCTGGGACTGTATGATAAGATCAAGCCGCTGTTGAAATCGGCCACCGCATCCTTTGGGATCACGGCATTGAATGAACTGCAGCAGCTCTATAATAAAAAATCGCTTGCCGAAGACGGCGCGTTTGCACTGAAGACTCTGCAGTATATCAATGACAGGGTGGCTGAGTTCAAGAAGGAGGACGGGCATCTCTATGCCATCTACGGAACTCCGGCAGAGAACCTCTGCGGCGTGCAGGTGCACCAGTTTCGGAAGAAATACGGGATCATTGAAAATGTATCGGACCGGGAGTATGTGAGCAATAGCTTCCACTGCCATGTCAGCGAAGAGCTTACCCCAATCGAGAAGCAGAACCTGGAGGGACGTTTCTGGAATCTGAGCAACGGCGGCAAGATCCAGTATGTGAAGTATCCGGTCAGCTACAATAAAGAGGCTATCCGCGCACTGGTCCGCAGAGCCATGAAGAAAGGCTACTACGAGGGCGTGAACCTGTCTCTGTCCTATTGTGACGACTGCGGCCATGAGGAACTGGATATGGATGTGTGTCCGGTATGCGGCAGCAAGAACCTGACCAAGATCGACCGGATGAATGGCTATCTGTCTTATTCCAGGGTAAAAGGCGATACCCGGCTGAATGAGGCGAAGATGGCGGAGATTGCGGAAAGGAAAAGTATGTAACCATGCAGTACCATAATATTACAAAGGATGATATGCTGAATGGAGAAGGGCTTCGGGTCGTATTGTGGGTGGCTGGATGTTCCCATGCCTGCCCGGGCTGCCATAACCCGGTAACATGGGATCCCACGGGCGGCCTGGAATTTGATGAGGCGGCCCAGCAGGAGCTTTTTTCCCAGCTTGATCACAGCTATATCAACGGAATCACCTACAGCGGAGGAGATCCGCTGTATATGGGAAACCGGGAAACAATAGCAGGTCTGGCAAAAGAGATCCGTGAAAAATATCCGGACAAGACCCAGTGGCTTTATACCGGCTACCAATGGGAGGAGATCAAAGAAGAACGGGCAGTGCCGTTTCTGGACGTGGTGGTGGACGGCAGATATATAGAAGCACAGAGAGATTCCCTTCTGCCCTGGCGCGGAAGCAGGAATCAGAAAGTAATCGACGTACAGAAGAGTTTGAAGGCAGGAGAAACGATATGCAGAGAATAGCGAAATTTCATAAAGTCAGTGAGGAACAGTTTTTGAAGGACTGGGCGGATACCTTTCCGAAAAGCAGCCGTGAGGATGCGTTGAAGATCTTCCAGGCCGTAAAGCTCCCGAGAAGGGCAACGGCAGGATCGGCTGGGTATGATTTTTTCGCCCCGGTCAAGATTTCCCTGGCATCCGGGGAGACGGTGAAGATTCCCACCGGAATCCGGGCGGAGATGGAAGCAGGATGGGTACTTAAATGCTACCCCAGGAGCGGGCTGGGATTCAAGTACCGGTTGCAGCTCAACAATACGGTGGGTATCATCGACAGTGATTATTTTTATTCCGATAATGAAGGCCATATTTTTGCAAAGCTGACGAATGACTCCAAAGAGGGGAAGACCGTGGAGGTTGCCCCGGGGGACGGATTCATGCAGGGGATTTTTGTGGAATACGGGATTACGACGGATGATGATGTGACCGATGTTCGCAACGGAGGGTTTGGGAGCACTACAAAATAAGGGTTTGTCAGAGATAATCTTTCTTGAGCTGCTTAGTTTCCGAAGGATTGAGCGGAATTTCGCTTGGAAGATCAGACAGATCCGGGCGGAATTTCGTATGTTTCACTGCCTTGTAAAAAAGTTGCGAAAAAAATCGAAAAAAGTGTTGACAATTCGGCTCTCTTAATAGTATAATAGCAAAGCGGGTTCGGGAAAGAGGAACTCACAGAGATTTATGGGGTCTTAGCTCAGCTGGGAGAGCATCTGCCTTACAAGCAGAGGGTCATAGGTTCGAGCCCTATAGGCCCCAGGATTTTCTCAAAAGTATATATGGCGGAATAGCTCAGTTGGCTAGAGCACACGGTTCATACCCGTGGTGTCGCTGGTTCAAATCCAGTTTCCGCTACTGAAAAAGAAGAGTTCCGTTGAGAACTCTTCTTTTTCCTTTTCGGAAACTCTTTTTCATGTTATAATAGTATACGATTCGGGTAAACACTGTACGGAGGATAAATTGTTGGGGCATAAAATTGGTTTTGTTTTGAAGCTTTTAGCAGGGGGCTATCTTATATTTGTCGGGGTGACGCTGCTGAACACCATCCTGGAGGTCCGCCCGGGAAATCAGGAAATGATGTGTGGGATCGCAGCCATATTTATTCTGGTGGGGGCGGTGTATCTGATCGTCCTTCTGGGCGGCGTTATCAAAAGAGCGATAGAGGAACGGGCGGCGGAATATCCGCTGGAGATGGACCCGCCTTATTCTGCAATGCCGGTCCGGGACCAGTCTATCTTCCGGACGGCTCCGATGGTCATTCTGGAAAAGGAATACCAGACAGAGGGAGCGCAGGAGGGTACTCCGCCGGAACAGATGCCGCGTGAGAAAGTAGCGGTCAGTTCTGCGACCGTGCAGCTGCAGACAGTCGGACCGGATGTTACAGGTAACACATTTACCAGGTGACCTGTAATGAAAAATTGACAGGACTGTTTGGAATCGCGTATAAATATATCTACAATCTGCCATTCTTAACAGTAATAAATACGTCGGTGATAAAGGAGATAGGATATGCGTATAGGAATGGGTTATGACGTTCATAGATTGATAGAAGGAAGGGATTTGATACTCGGAGGAGTAAAGATTCCCTATGAAAAGGGACTTTTGGGGCATTCGGATGCGGATGTGCTGGTCCATGCGGTCATGGATGCTCTTCTTGGGGCGGCAGCTCTGGGGGATATCGGAAGACATTTTCCGGATACGGATCCGAAGTATCAGGGGATTTCCAGTATCCGGCTTCTGGAGCAGGTGGCGGTCCTGCTGGATGAGCAGCAGTATCTGGTGGAAAATATCGATGCCACGATCATTGCGCAGCGGCCGAAAATGCTGCCCCATATCGAAAATATGAGAACCAATATTGCGGATGCGCTGAAGATATCAGCTGATCAGGTCAATATCAAAGCGACTACGGAGGAAGGCCTTGGATTTACCGGAGCGGGAGAGGGGATTTCTGCCCAAGCGGTGTGTCTTCTGGAAAAGATCATGAACTACAGCAGTATTGACGTGACGCCCGGTAGCGGGGCCTGTGTTTCCTGCGCCGGCTGTCAGCGGATGTCTGTGGAAGGTGAGTAAGGAATCAGAACAGGATGAAGCTTCGTAAACTGGAACAAAGCGAAAACAGGAATACAAGAAAACTGTGGGAAACTGTGTTTTCTGAAGATTCCAAAGAATTTTTGGATTATTATTATTATTTTAAGACAAAAGACAATGAGATTTTTGTGATTGAGGAGGAGGGTGGGATCCGCTCCATGCTCCAGCTCAATCCTTATACCCTGCAGATTGAGGAGGATTCCCGGCCCTGCCGCTATATTATCGGGGTTGCTACGGAAAAGGAATACCGTAAGAGGGGCTATATGGGAACGCTTTTACGCCGCGCCATGCAGGAGATGTATGACAGGAAGGAGCCCTTCACATTCCTGATGCCTGCCGCGGAAAGCATCTATACCCCCTATGACTTCCGGTTTGTATATGATCAGTGTCAGACGGAGGAATGGGGGGTGGATAAACGCCGCTTTCTGCAGCTGAATGCGGCGTATTCCTGTGCGGCGGACGGCAGTCCGCAGAATATCTGTCTGCAGGAAGGCGCAGGTGATACACTGCCGCTTTGTTTTGGGGAGGCGGCTTCCTGGCGGCAAAACTGCAAAACAGCGAGATTTCAGGACGCGTCTATGGGAGACGCGCAGGAGATCGCAGAGTTTGTACAGCAGTTTTTTTCAGAAAAATGGCAGGTCTACGCGGCACGTAATGAAGAATATTATCATACACTGATTTTTGAACAGCAGAGTGAGCACGGCGGAATCCGACTGATGCGGGCGGAGGGAAAGCTTGCAGGCTTTTTTCTCTACGCAGATGAAGACGGGCTGGAGATTCGGGAACCTCTGTATCTTCCGGAATATGAGGCGGTATTTTCAGAGGCAGTTATTTCCTTGATGGATGGCAGGGGAGACCGAGTGAAGCTGTTTGCCTGGGAAAAAGGAACAAAAAAGGTTCCTCTTATCATGGCCAGGATTCTTCATCTGGAGAGCATGCTTTCCTGCATGAAAGTCCGGGAAGGCCGGGAGATGGACTGCTCCTTTGCAGTGCTGGATTCGATCCTTCCCCAGAACAGCCGGATTTGGCGGATCCGGGGAGGAGAGGAGACCGGCTGGAAGGTCCGGGTCCGGGAGACAGAGGATTCAGAAGGCGTACTGACCATCGGCGCGCTGACAGGTCTGTTGTTTGGTTACCGGACAGTAGAAGAGGCGTCACAGGAAGAAGACGTGATCATGACAGAGCATTTAAAGGCGGAAATGGAAAAGCTTCAGGTGCTCAGAAATGTCTGGCTGAATGAGATTGTATAGTGGAAACATGCGGATGTGTCCTCTGTCATCAGAGAATCGTGGCCGCAGGGAGGTTGGAAATGGGAATTATATCTTATATTAAGCAGGAAATTCATGTGATCCGGGAGAGGGATCCTGCCATCAAATCCAATATGGAGGTCCTGCTGTATCCCAGCTTTAAAGTCATCTTAAGTTATCGAGTGGCGCATAAGCTGTATCGGAGGAAACATTATTTCCTGGCTCGGTGGATTTCCCAGAGGGCGGCAAGGAAGACCGGGATTGAGATCCATCCGGGTGCACGGATCGGAAAAGGGCTGTTCATCGACCATGGAAGCGGCGTGATCATCGGAGAGACCACCATCATCGGGGACAATGTGACACTCTATCAGGGCGTGACGCTGGGAGGGACCGGTAAGGAAAAGGGTAAGCGGCATCCGACTTTGAAGGATAATGTCATGGTCAGCGCCGGAGCCAAGATCCTGGGTTCTTTTACTATTGGTGAAAATTCCAAGATCGGGGCAGGCTCCGTGGTACTTGAGGAGGTACCGCCGAACTGTACCGTAGTGGGTGTGCCCGGACGTGTGGTGCGGATGGGCAACCAGAAGGTGCCGCGCACGGAGATGGACCACGTTCATCTGCCGGATCCGGTACTGGGGGATATCCGGGCACTCCAGCAGGAGAACGAACAGATCCGAAAGCAGATGTCAGAGATGGAAAAACGGATGGGCGCCTGGCAGCATAAGCATTGATGTTCCAGACTTACTTACGAAATAGATCAGGAAGAGAGGAAGAGGATCATGAAATTATATAATACCATGTCAAAGAAAAAAGAGGAGTTTGTCCCCTTGGAAAAGGGGCGGGTTAAGATGTATGTCTGCGGCCCCACGGTCTATAATTTTATCCATATTGGAAATGCAAGGCCGATGATCGTGTTTGATACGGCCCGCAGATATTTTGAATACAAGGGATATGATGTAAATTTCGTATCCAATTTTACCGATGTGGACGACAAGATCATCAAGAAGGCGATAGAGGAAGGCGTTACGGCAGACGAGATCTCAAAACGCTATATTGAGGAATGCAAGAAAGACATGGAAGGCATGAATGTAAAGCCTGCAACCACACATCCCCTAGCTACGGAGGAGATCGGCGGCATGATCGAGCTGATTCGTACGCTGATCGATAAGGGCTTTGCCTATGAGAAAAACGGAACCGTATATTACCGTATCAGAAAATTCGAGGATTACGGGAAGCTCTCCCATAAGAATCTGGATGACCTGCGCTCCGGAAACCGTTCCCTTCTCGTCACCGGAGAGGATGAAAAAGAGGATCCACTGGATTTTGTGCTCTGGAAGCCGAAAAAGGAAGGGGAGCCCGCTTGGAAGTCGCCCTGGGGTGAAGGCAGACCTGGCTGGCATATCGAATGCTCGGAAATGTCAAAAAAATATTTAGGAGAGCAGATTGACATCCACGCAGGAGGAGAGGACCTGATCTTTCCCCACCATGAGAACGAGATTGCCCAGAGTGAAGCGGCAAACGGAAAAGAATTTGCAAAATACTGGCTCCATAATGGATTTTTGAATATCGACAACCGAAAAATGTCAAAATCTCTCGGCAATTTCTTTACGGTTCGTGAGATCAGTGAGAAGTATGACCTCCAGGTTCTGCGGTTCTTTATGCTCAGCGCCCATTATCGCAGTCCGCTGAATTTCAGCGCAGAACTGATGGAGGCGGCGAAAAGCGGACTGGATCGGATTGTGACGGCTGCGGAGAATTTGAGATTTTTACTGAAAAATGCACAGGCAGAGGATATGAACGAATCCGAGAAGGATGCATTTGCAAAGAACCGGGAATATGTGGAGAACTTTGAGAAGGCGATGGACGATGATCTGAATACGGCGGATGCTGTAGCGGCCGTATTTGAACTGGTGAAGTATGCCAATACGACGGCGGACGGGGAGAGCTCCAGAGAATATCTACAGGGAATCCTGGATGTGCTCGTAAAGCTGACAGATGTGCTGGGGATCATCGTGGAGAAAAAGGAAGAGCTGCTGGATGCGGATATCGAGGCATTGATCGCGGAACGGCAGGCGGCGAGGAAGGAAAAGAATTTTGCAAAGGCTGACGAGATCCGGAATGAGCTACTTGAGAGAGGGATCATTTTGAAGGATACACGAGAAGGAGTGCAATGGAAAAGGGCATGACATTTGAGTTTTATGAGCATATCCGGGACGTACTGGAGATTCCGGAGCCGGAGACGGACAGCTGTTCGCCGCTTGTTCTGGCCTATATAGGAGACTGCATCTACGACCTGATTATCAAGAGCATGGTGGTCGGCAGAGGTAATAAGCAGGTCCAGAGGCTGCATGAGGAAACCAGCAGCTATGTGCAGGCTTCCGCCCAGTCGCAGATGATGCGCACCATGCAGCAGCATCTGACAGAAGAGGAGCATGCCATTTACCGCAGGGGACGTAATACCAGATCCGTATCCGCCGCGAAAAACCAGACCATCACAGATTACCGCAGGGCCACCGGATTTGAGGCGCTGTTGGGTTACTTGTTTCTAAAAAAAAGGTATGCCCGTCTGATGGAGATCGTGAAGATCGGGTTGGACAGCCTGGAAAAGAAGGAATGAAAACAGGAGTATGATCTTAATATGGAAAAGAGAGAAAAAATGATGGGAAGCGCGGCTTACGCGGATGAAAAAGAGCAGTCTTTGGTGATTGAAGGGAGAAATGCTGTTCTGGAAGCATTTCGTTCCGGGAAACCGGTGGACAAGCTGTTTGTTCTGGACGGCTGCCAGGACGGACCAATCCGTACTATCGTTCGGGAGGCAAAGAAGCACGATGTGATCCTGAATTTTGTAGGGAAGGAACGGCTGAACCAGATTTCCGCTACAGGAAAGCACCAGGGGGTCGTCGCCTACGGGGCGGCCTATGAATATGCACAGGTGGAGGATATGCTAGAACTTGCAGAAAAAAAGGGAGAGGATCCTTTTTTGATCCTGCTGGATAATATCGAAGATCCTCATAACCTGGGGGCGGTCATCCGGACAGCCAATGTGATGGGGGCTCACGGAGTGATCATTCCCAAGCGTCGGGCATCGGGCTTGACGGCCACGGTAGCGAAAACCTCTGCCGGAGCGCTGAACTATACCCCGGTGGCTAAGGTCACGAACCTGGCAAAGACGATTGAAGAACTGAAAGAAAAGGGGCTCTGGTTCGTCTGCGCGGATATGGACGGAGAGGCTCCTTATCAGATGGACCTGACAGGCCCTATCGGCCTTGTCATCGGCAATGAAGGGGAAGGCGTGGGACGGCTGGTCAGACAGCGGTGTGATTTTCTGGCCGGAATCCCTATGAAGGGGGAGATCGATTCCCTCAATGCATCGGTAGCGGCAGGTATGTTGTCCTATGAGATCGCTCGGCAGAGGCTTATGAAGAACGGCTGACAGCCAAAGATCGGATGCCTGCAGCAGCGCGTGAGGCAGCACTCACACGGTGCCGAGCACCTGCTGTATCGGATCCGGCTGATGCAGTGCCGGACGCGGGAATAAAAATATAAAGAAGGGCCTTCGAGCCCGGAGGAAAAAATTTGGGAATATATGATACGATGACAGATGAAGAGCTTCTGGCCCGACTCGGGGCAGGGGAGCGGGATATCATGGATTATCTGATGGTGAAATATAAATCCATGGTGCGCCGCAAGGCAAGAGAGATGTTCCTGATCGGCGGAGAGAATGATGACCTGATTCAGGAAGGGATGATCGGACTGATGAAGGCCGTGCAGAATTTTGACCCGGAGCAGGGGAACAGTTTCCAGAGCTTTGCCGAATTGTGTGTATCCCGCCAGATGTACAGTGCCATCGAAGCTTCCCGGAGAAAAAAGCATTTGCCGCTCAATTCCTATGTGTCTCTGTACGAGGTGGAAGCGGATGATGACGAGAGCAAGGAGGTTCCGCTGATCGACAAGATCCGGTCTGAGGTGGATAATAATCCAGAGGTTCTGTATTTTGGAAAAGAATACGTAGAGGTTTTTGTGGAAAACCTGAAAGGTGTTTTGAGCGCGTTGGAAAATCATGTGCTCTATCTGCATCTGATGGGAACCGATTACCGGACGATCGCGGAGATTCTGAATAAAAGCCCGAAGACGATTGACAATGCGCTGCAGCGGATCAAGACGAAAGCTGGAAAGCTGCTGGGAAGATGACTGGGCATCGCCTCATTCAGCTTCCTTGCACATGGAAATTTATCCTGTAACGAAACATATGGGCAATTAGTTTGGATTATACTAGGATGCAGGCTGTGAAGCCGCATATAACGAAACTGCGGACTGTGTGAAAAAAGGAAAGACACCGCAGCATAGAATCGGAGGAAACAGAGTATGAGATTTGTGATTCAGCGGGTTACGCAGTCCAGCGTATCCGTAGACGGAAACGTGATTGGAAAGATTGGAAAGGGACTTCTGGTATTGATCGGGGTTGCCGGGGAGGATACCGAGGAAACTGCGGACAAGCTGGTAAGGAAGTTGATCGGACTTCGGATCTTTGAAGATGAAAACGGAAAAACGAACCTGTCCCTGGCGGATGTGGGAGGGGAGCTGCTTTTGATCTCCCAGTTTACGCTGTATGCCAACTGTAAAAAAGGAAACCGCCCGAGCTTTACGGACGCAGGTTCCCCGGAAAAAGCGAATGCACTTTATGAATATATCATAGCAAAATGCCGTGAAAATGTGCCGATTGTGGAGACTGGGAGCTTCGGTGCGGAGATGAAGGTCAGTCTGGTGAATGACGGGCCGTTTACGATATTGCTAGACTCGGAAAAAATTTGACAAATTATGAAAAAAATATTGACAAATCAGATTACTTTATTGTATACTTATAACGTTGTGTGACATGATACTTCCGTTTGCTTGGAAGATTTTGGCATGTTGCAGGCTGCCTTGGCGCAGCAGGTAGCGCGCATCCTTGGTAAGGATGAGGTCGGCGGTTCAAATCCGCTAGGCAGCTTTCAATAAAAACAGAGACCTTTCGGGAATCAGCTTTTCCGGAAGGTCTCTGTTTTTATCTATAAGAGAATTAAAAACCAACATCGTAATTTGTATAAAAATCGCTTACGGTTATACAGCTTTTTTATCCGGGAAGATTGTCCATAGGTTCAAGCTTCAGAACCCGAATTCTTTTAAACAGCAGTGTGGAGAGAACCACGGAAACAATCTCGGCAAGGGGAATCGACCACCATACCATGGACAGGCCGGACAGTACGGCGAAAAGGTAAGCCGCCGGAAGAATCACCAGAAGCTGCCTCGCTGCAGACACGATCAGGCTGTAGACACCATTTCCCAGAGCCTGGAATACAGAGCCTACAATGATACAGTACCCGGCAAAGATGAAACTCAGGCTGATGATACGCAATGCGGGTACACCGATCTCCAGCATATGCTCGGAAGCGTCAAAAAAGCCCAGGAGCTGCACAGGAAAAATCTGGAATACAGCCAGTCCGGCGAACATAATGCCCACTGCCAGTCCGATGCTCAGCTTCATGGTGGATTCGATCCGCTTTTTATTTCTGGCGCCGTAATTGTAGGCAATGATTGGGATCATACCGTTGTTGAGACCGAATATCGGCATGAAGATAAAGCTCTGCAGCTTAAAGTAAACGCCGAACACTGCAGCGGCGGTGGAAGAGAACATGAGCAGGATCTTGTTCATTCCAAATACCATGACAGAACCTATGGACTGCATGATAATAGACGGAACGCCTACCTGATAGATGGTGGCGATGATCTTTTTGTCCGGGTGGAACCCTTTCATATCCAGATTCAGTTCCTTGTTTTTCGTGCAGTTAAAATAGACAGAAAGGATGACAGCAACAATCTGTCCGGTCACCGTAGCGATAGCGGCCCCGGCTACCTCCAGCCTTGGAAAGCCGAACAGTCCGAAGATTAGGATGGGATCCATGATAATATTGATGATTGCCCCGATTCCTTGAGTGATCATAGTATATACAGTCTTTCCGGTGGACTGCAGGAGCCTCTCCAGAGTCATCTGCATAAAGATTCCGATAGAAAGGATGCAGATGATGGTCAGATATTGCGTGCCGTAGGCGACGATCTGCTCATCCTGGGTCTGAAGCCGGAAAAAGGTCTGAGAACAGGTCAGGCCGATCAGGGCCATGAGGGCAAAGCTGATAAAAGCAAGAAAAATTCCGTTTTTGGCAGCCCGGTTGGCATCTTCGAATTTCTTTTCGCCCAGATTGCGGGAAAGCAGGGCATTGATCCCCACGCCTGTCCCGGCGGAAATGGCGATCATAAGGCTCTGAATGGGAAATGCTAGTGATACGGCTGTCAAGGCATTTTCATTGATCTGGGCCACGAAAATACTGTCCACGATATTGTACAGTGCCTGTACCAGCATGGAGAGCATCATGGGCAGGGACATAGTGATCAACAGCTTGGGAACCGGCATGACTCCCATTTTATTTTCTTTTGTCTGTGTATTCTGCATATTACAAATAAACCTCCTTCATCTTATGCATCATCAACATATGATAACTGTCACCAATTTCCGAAGAAAATAGATGACCTGCCTGGCGTATCAGCAATATATTATATCATCAATAAATTGAAAGTACAATGCATATATTGAAAAGAAAACAGGTAACATGGGTTGTTAAGGCTTGATAGACAGATTATGAAAAAATGGATGCAGGGAATCGGATTGATCTATATCCTGCTGCTCCTGGGAGTCTGTGTCCCCGGGGTGGCAGGCGGAAACGCACAAAATGACATAGGGGAAACATTGTATCTGATCAGATCGGAAAATCCGAAAAAAGGAACTGACAGAAAAACGGAACAGCCGAAGATCGCTCTGACCTTTGACGATGGACCGAATGCACAGTTTACTCCTTTGTTACTGGACGGGTTGAAGAAACGGGGCGTCAAGGCCACATTTTTCCTGATCGGGAAAAATATCGAGACGGGAAACAATGCGGACATTGTGAAGAGGGAATGGGAGGAAGGGCACCTGCTTGGAAACCATACATACAATCATGTGGAGATCACGCGGGTGAGCAATGATACGGCCTACCAGGAGATTAAGGCCACCAACGACCTGATCTCTGAGATCACCGGCGCGCCGGTGGAATATATGCGTCCTCCTTTCGGCCTGTGGCAGAAGAAGCTGGAACAGAGGATTCATGTGCTTCCTGTCATGTGGACCGTGGACCCGCTGGACTGGGCTACCGAAAATGAGGATGAAATTGTAAATAAAGTAGTGACGGAAGTGGAAGAAAATGATATTATCTTGTTACATGACTGTTATAAAAGCTCTGTAAGGGCAGCTCTGAGAATCGTAGATCTTTTGGAAGCCGAAGGGTATCAGTTCGTAACAGTTGATGAACTTCTCGTGGAGTGACAGTTAAAAAATACAGGAGAAAACAGAACCGATGATACATGAATTTTCAAGAACAGAGCTTCTGATCGGCCCAGAGGCTATGGAGCGTTTGAAGAAGGCCGAGGTGGCGGTATTCGGCGTGGGCGGCGTGGGTTCCCACTGCATTGATGCCCTCGCAAGGAGCGGGGTCGGGAAACTGGTCCTGATCGACAATGACAAGGTCTCCCTGACCAATATCAACCGCCAGTGTGTCGCATACCATCATACGGTCGGGCAGTATAAGACAAAGGTCATGGAGGAGCAGATCCGGGCCATCTGTCCGGAGACCCGGGTTCGGACTTACGAACGCTTTATCCTGAAAGAGGATCTTTCCGGACTGTTTGAAAAAAAGCCGGATTATATCGTGGATGCCGTAGACACAGTGACTGCAAAGCTTACGATCGCGGAATGGGCATGGCGTCAGGAGGTTCCTTTGATCAGCAGTATGGGGACGGGAAATAAACTGCACCCGGAATTGTTTGAGATTGCGGATCTGTCGGTGACCAGCGTCTGCCCGCTCTGCAAAGTGATGCGCAGGGAGATGAAAGCGAGAGGAATCCCGCATTTAAAAGTGCTGTATTCCAGGGAACAGCCGGTGGATGTCTCCGGAAGAAAGACAGAGGACGCACAGGACGGCCGCCGGGCCGTACCGGGAAGCATCTCCTTTGTTCCGCCGGCCGCGGGCCTTTTGATCGCAGGGGAAGTGATCCGCACGCTTGCCGGTATTGCAGCCTGAAGAAAAGAGGGATTGAATATGGATTTATTTGATTATATGAGAGAAACACAGCAGGAGAAGGAATCTCCGCTGGCATCCAGGATGCGGCCCGTATCCCTGGATGAGGTGGCAGGGCAGAGGCATATCATTGGGAAGGACAAGCTTTTGTACCGGGCGATCCGGGCGGACAAGCTGGGATCTATCATTTTTTATGGGCCTCCGGGAACCGGAAAGACAACGCTGGCAAAGGTGATAGCCAATACGACACGCTCTGAATTTAAGCAGATCAATGCCACTTCTGCTGGCAAGAAGGACATGGAGCAGGTAGTCAGTGAAGCTAAGGAACTACTGGGGATGTATCAGAAGAAGACCATCCTTTTTATCGATGAGATTCATCGATTCAACAAAGGACAGCAGGATTACCTGCTTCCGTTTGTGGAAGACGGCACCATTACGCTGATCGGAGCGACTACGGAAAACCCCTATTTTGAGGTCAATGGGGCGCTTTTGTCCAGATCCAGTATTTTTGAACTCCATGCGCTTGACAAAGAGGACATCAAGTCCATCCTGCATAGGGCGGTATATGACAAAGAAAAGGGAATGGGCTCCTTTCATGCCGAGATTGACGAGGACGCGCTGGATTTTCTGGCGGATATTTCCGGAGGAGATGCGAGAAATGCGCTCAATGCGGTGGAACTGGGGATCCTGACCACGGACCGAAGTGAGGATGGGTTGATCCATATTACCCTGGAGGTAGCGTCAGAATGCATCCAGAAGCGTGTCGTACACTACGACAAGACCGGGGACAACCACTATGATACCATTTCGGCCTTCATCAAGAGTATGCGCGGATCGGACCCGGATGCGGCGGTCTATTATCTGGCAAAGATGCTGTATGCAGGGGAAGATATCAAGTTTATCGCGCGCCGGATCATGATCTGTGCGTCTGAGGATGTGGGAAACGCGGATCCCCAGGCGCTCACAGTGGCAGTGGCTGCGGCCCAGGCAGTGGAACGCGTCGGAATGCCCGAGGCAGAGATCATCTTGTCCCAGGCGGTCCTGTATGTGGCCTCCGCACCCAAAAGCAATTCCGCGGTCACAGCCATTGCGGCGGCCAGTGAGAGTGTGCGCCAGACCCGGACATCGGTTCCTGTCCATCTCCAGGATGCACATTATAAAGGGGCAAAAAATCTGGGCCGGGGAACAGGCTACAAGTATGTGCACAATTACCCCGGACATTTTGTAGAGCAGCAGTACCTGCCGGATGAGGTTCAGGGAGCAAAGTTCTACGAACCAAGCGATTCCGGCTATGAGAAGCAGATCAGTGAACACCTGAAAAGACTGCGGGGATAGAGTGACTGAAAAGCGGTATACGGAAACGGCAGATCTGCGGCATTGCAGCAATGCCAAACAGCAGGCACATGCCCTTTTGCTGCGATAGCTCTGGGCCGAAGCCTGCTGGCCTGCGTCCTCATAATAACCTTGTGAGCAGCTCCCCGTAAAGTTCCTGACTGGACAGATTCCAGTTTTTGACAATAGATTCCGCCTCGGCCTTTGTGGGGACCGTCAGCTTCAGGTCCAGGAGGCTGTACTTTCCCTCCAGGATCTGACAGCGCGCCTCATATTCGTGATTCGTATTCAGATAATAGGAAGCTTTCACAGACAGCGCCTCCCTTAAATCGTATTCATTTTCTTCCACAAAGGCATCGATATCCCGCCGGATCTCATAGTTGATATTTCCCTGGAGAAGCCGGATCGTTCTGGCCCCGTCGCCCGTAAGATGGTAGAGCGTGCGCCGGTATGTATTTTCTGCTTCGATCATGTTGGCTTCCTGAAGTTCGGACAGAGCTTCCTGGAGCCGGAAATAGTTGGTATATTCCATTCCCAGCATAAAATCAGAAATCTGCGTGGTGGCCAGCGGAAAATTTACTTTTTTCAGCAGATATAAGATCATCAGTTTATACAAGGTAAATGTCTCGTTCATGATATTCCTTTCCCTGCCAGATATCCTGCTTTTTCAGATATTGGTGCAGTGTGTTGAGTACCGTTCGTTTATTGCCTGTCCAGAGCGGAGCGATGAGCAGTTCCTTCGGTCCGTCGCCGGTCAGACGATGGATGGTGAGATCCGGGCGCAGCCGGGAGATACATTCTCCAAGCAGAGCGATGTATTCTTCCATATCCGGGATCGGGAAGGGATGGGCCTCATATTCGGCGGCAAGGTCCGTATCCCGTAAGATATGAAGAAGCTGGAGCTTGATTCCCTGGATATCCCTGCGGTTCAGATAGTCCAGGGTTTCAAACATCTGCGCCCTGGTCTCTCCGGGAAGACAGAGGATGGTATGGACGATCACGGAAATCCTGTGGCTGCGCAGGTTTTGGACGGCCTGCTCAAAGACAGGCAGCGTATAGCCCCGCCGGATATATGCGGCGGTGGACGGATGGATCGTCTGCAGTCCCAGCTCAACCCAGACGGGTTTGATCCGGCTGAGCCGTTCCAACAGGTCCAGTACAGGCTCTCCAAGGCAGTCCGGGCGGGTAGCAATGGAGAGGATCCGGACCTCCGGATCTTGGACGGCTTCCAAAAAAATCTGCTCCAGATGACTGAGCGGAGCGTAAGTATTGGTGAATGCCTGGAAATAGGCGATATAGGAATGCACGGGACGCTTCTTGGCAAGGTCCGCCTTTCCCTGCCGGAGCTGTTCTGTAATAGACAGCTTCCTGGAGCCGGCAAAATCTCCGGAGCCTGAAGCGCTGCAGAAGATACAGCCGCCGCGGCCCACGGTGCCGTCGCGGTTGGGGCAGGTCATGCCGCCGTTCAATGTGATCTTATATACTTTTTCTCCATATGTCTGCTTCAGGTCATAATCCATCGAATGGTATCGCTTTTCGCCCCAACGACCTTGATTTATACGAAAATCTGACATAAAATGCAACAATCCCTTCCGGACTCAGGCAACACATGCCGTTCATACTGAAAATAATCATAACACGCTTAAAGTGACTGTGCAAGACGAATACAAAAAATACATATACCAGTATTTTGTTTTTTAATTACCGCTTTTTTAAAAAAAAGGTTTGCTTTTTTTTAAAGTTCGTGTATAATACAAGCAGGTTTTAGTTCATTTGAGTCAATTCAGACTAAGATTCTTGAGGAGATAGAAGGAGTTGTCTGTACTGTCAATTTAGTTTCAGAATTTATCGACATAGATGTTACTATTCACAGCTATATAAAATCAGCAGACAGATTCGTCAAGCGTAGTTTGTAAGAAGCTGTCTGATGATTTATATATGACAGGAATCAGTCACTCCACACACATAAGCAAAAAATGGAGAGGCGAAGCCTCGACAGACAGCGTTGTCGGCTGTTTTTGTGCATGTGTGTGAAGTGACTGTGAATCGTAACACATAGATATGACTGTATTCCACGGCCCACCATCTGATCCATTAAAAATCCATAGATACCAACCGAATAATGAAGACAGTGAAGAAAGGAAAGGTAATTTTATGACGAGAGAGAAGTATGAATCGCTGCCTCTTGCTACTTTGAAGGAGCTTGCAAAAGCAAGGAGTATGAAAGGGGTTTCTACTATGAAGAAGAGCGACCTGATTGATGCGATGCTTGCTCAGGATGAGAAAGACAATCAGGAAGCGGCCCAGGAGGAGGCAAAAGAAGAAGTAAGGGAGGAAATGAAAGAAAAGAAGGAGTCTACGGATATCGAGCAGCTTGACAGCGGCAAGACTGCAACCGGAATCCTGGAAGTGCTTCCGGATGGGTTCGGTTTTATACGGAGCGATAACTATCTTCCCGGAGAAAATGACGTATATGTTTCCCCGTCTCAGATCAGGAGGTTTGGTCTCAAGACAGGTGACATTCTGACAGGAAATACCAGGATCAAAACCCAGAGTGAGAAGTTCAGCGCTCTGCTTTATGTATCGGCGATCAACGGCATGCGTCCGGCAGAAGCGCAGAAGCGGCGTAATTTTGAGGATCTGACGCCGATTTTTCCGAACCAGCGTCTGCGGATGGAGACACCGGGCTGCACTATGGCCATGCGGATCGTAGACCTGCTCTCCCCAATCGGAAAAGGTCAGCGTGGCATGATCGTATCCCCTCCGAAAGCCGGTAAGACAACCCTGCTAAAGGAGATCGCGCTTTCTGTCAAAAAGACAGATCCCAATATCCATCTTCTCATCCTGCTGATCGATGAACGACCGGAGGAAGTGACGGATATCCGGGAGGCCATTGCAGGTCCCAATGTGGAAGTCGTTTATTCCACATTTGACGAGCTTCCGGAACATCACAAACGAGTATCGGAGATGGTCATCGAGCGTGCAAAGCGTCTGGTGGAGCACGGTAAGGACGTGATGATCCTTCTGGACAGCATCACCCGTCTGGCGCGCGCCTACAATGTGATCGTGCCTCCTTCCGGAAGGACTTTATCCGGAGGTCTTGATCCCACGGCTCTGCATATGCCCAAGCGGATCTTCGGCGCGGCAAGAAATATGCGGGAGGGAGGAAGCCTGACAATCCTGGCGACGGCCCTTGTGGATACCGGAAGCAAGATGGATGACGTGGTATATGAGGAATTTAAGGGTACCGGCAATATGGAGCTTGTCCTGGACCGGAAGCTGCAGGAACGGCGGGTATTCCCGGCCATCGATATTCCAAAGTCCGGTACGAGAAGGGAAGACCTACTTCTGAACAAGGATGAGCAGGACGCGGTCTATATCATCCGGAAGGCTTTGAACAGCATGAAGTCCGACGAGGCGGTAGACAACCTTCTGAACATGTTCTCACGGACAAAGAGCAACGACGAGCTGACCAGAATGGTCATCCGCCAAAAATTTATCTGACTTTAAATAGTAACAAAAAAACGCAGGAATCGCGGAAAATCTCTTGCAAAAGTTTTAGCGGTATGATACAATAATAGCGTTGTTTTGGAGAGTATAATGAATATTTTGAAAATAGAGAGGTGAAAGACATGAGAGAAGGAATCCATCCGGAGTACAATCAGGCAACTGTGACCTGCAACTGTGGGAACACATTCGTAACAGGCTCTACAAACAAGAGCATCCATGTGGAAATCTGTTCCAAGTGCCATCCATTTTACACAGGCCAGCAGAAGGCGGCGCAGGCTCGCGGACGTGTTGATAAGTTCAATAAGAAATATGGTATCAAATAAAGAGAACAAGCACAAGGCTGGGGTAAATCATATCTCAGCCTCTTCTTATTCAGAAATGCGCTGTTCTGAGCAGGTACAGTATGGCATATAAATAGGAGCTGATGAGTATGAAATCTTCAAATATAGGCGGACAGGCAGTGCTTGAAGGCATAATGATGAAGAACGGCGACCGGTATGCGGTAGGTGTCCGCAGGCCGGATCATGAGATCGAAGTCTGTGTGCAGGAGCATAAAAGCTTTGTGCCGAAAGCGATCCTCAGGATTCCCTTTATCCGAGGCGTTTTTAATTTTATAGATTCTCTGGTACTGGGAATGAAGGCGCTGATGTTTTCAGCGGAATTTATAGAGGATGAAGAAGGGGAAGCGCGGGAACTGACAGCGGACGAAGCAGCAAAGGAAGAGAAGAAGGAATCTCTTGTCATGTCTCTTGTCATGGTCTTATCCATCGTTCTTGCCATTGGGATTTTTATGGTCCTGCCGTACTTTCTGAGCGGACTGCTGAAAAAGGTGATCACATCCAGAGGAATATTGACCATACTGGAAGGGGGAATCCGAGTGATGATCTTTCTAGGTTATATTACTCTGGTATCACGTATGAAGGACATCCAGAGAACATTTATGTATCACGGTGCGGAGCACAAATGTATTAACTGTATTGAGCATGGTCTGGATCTGAATGTGGAAAACGTCCGGGGGAGTTCAAGACAGCATAAGCGGTGCGGCACCAGTTTCCTGTTTTTTGTCATGATCGTCAGTATTATCTTCTGCTTCTTTATTACGGCGGAATCTCAGGTAATGCGTGTGATACTGCGTATCGCATTGATGCCCCTGATTGCCGGAGTGTCCTATGAGATCATCCGTCTGGCCGGGAACAGCGACAATCCGGTTGTGAATCTATTGAGCCAGCCAGGGCTGTGGGTACAGAACATGACCACGAAGGAGCCTGACGACAGCATGATCGAGGTGGCGATCCAGGCGGTGGAGGCCGTGTTTGACTGGAAAGAATATCAGGCGGAAAATTTCGGAGCCGACAGTGCCATGGCAGAAGAACACGTACAGGGAATGTTATGACAATCCGGGAAGCGTATACAGAGGGAATGAAAACACTGCTGCACAAAGGGATTTTGGAAGCGGATCTGGATGCCTGGTATCTGCTGGAACATGTGACAGGCATCAGCCGGGCACTGTACTTTTCGGACAGCGGCAGAGTTATGGATGCAGGCCGGGAAGCCAGATATTTCAATTTGATCGAAAAGAGAGGGCTGCGGATTCCGCTGCAGCATTTGACCGGAGTGCAGGAGTTCATGGGATTTCCGTTTCTGGTCAATGAACATGTGCTGATCCCACGGCAGGATACGGAAATTTTGGTGGAAGAAGCGCTGGTGGTTCTGAAGGCAAACAGGGGGACAGCCAAGCTGCTGGATATGTGCACCGGTTCGGGCTGCATCCTTTTGAGTATCCTGAAGCTGATGCATGAGGACTGCGGGTATGTGATCGGAAGATCAGAGGAAAAGCATACAGAACAGGTGGATGTCTTCCTGCCGCCGGATCGGAGCTGTGAAGATTCTGTCCGTAAAGCTGCGGCAGATCCTTCTGACAGAACAGCAGTAAATTTCATTTATGGGACCGGCGCGGACTTGTCGGAGAAGGCTTTAGAGACTGCCGGAAAAAATGCGGAAATTCTGGGGGCAGAAGCAGTATTTTATCAGAGCGATCTGTTTGAAAAGATAGACGGCAGGTTTTCTATGATCGTATCGAATCCGCCTTACATCCGGACCGGGGAGATTGAGACTCTCCAGGAAGAGGTAAGGGCGCATGACCCGCGTATGGCCTTAGACGGCGGAGCGGACGGTCTGGATTTTTACCGGAGGATCATCCGGGAGAGTCCGGCTCATCTGCTGCCAAAGGGCTCTCTGCTGCTTGAAATCGGCTGCGGCCAGACGCGGGAGGTGGTCGGATTGATGGGGGAGGCGGGATTTCAGAGGATTTCCGTAAAAAAAGATCTGGCAGGACTTGACCGGGTGGTTTCTGGTGTGTATGATGATTTGTAGAAAACAGTAGCGGAAAAACGGGATCATAGGTGTGCCGCAGAGAAGAGAGAGGATAGATGAGATTATGTTTGACAGGTTAGAGGATCTACTGATTCGTTATGAGGAGGTCATGGGAGAGCTGCAGGAGCCGGACGTCGCCAATGACACGGAGCGTTTTCGGAAGCTGATGAAGGAGCAGAGCGACCTGGCTCCTATTGTAGAAGCATTTAAGGAATATAAGCAGTGCAGGCAGAATGTGGAAGACAGCCTGGCGATGCTGGAGGAAGAATCCGATGAAGAGATGCGGGAACTGGCAAAGGAAGAGTTAAACGAAGCCAAGGCACGGATCGAGGAGCTGGAACGGGAATTGAAGATATTGCTTCTGCCCAAGGACCCCAATGATGATAAAAACGTGATCGTGGAGATTCGGGCAGGAGCCGGCGGGGACGAGGCGGCTTTGTTTGCGGCGGAAATCTACCGTATGTACGTACATTATGCAGAGTCACGGCGCTGGAAGCCGGAGATGATTTCCTTGAATGAAAACGGGATCGGAGGCTTCAAGGAATGTGTCTTTATGCTGACCGGACAGGGCGCATTTTCCCGGTTAAAGTATGAGAGCGGCGTTCACCGCGTGCAGCGTGTACCAGAGACAGAGAGCGGCGGCCGGATCCATACATCCACGATCACAGTTGCCATCATGCCGGAAGCGGAAGAGGTGGATGTAGAGCTGGATATGAATGACTGCAAATTCGATGTGTTCCGCGCGTCGGGAAACGGAGGACAGTGTGTAAATACGACAGATTCCGCCGTGCGTCTGACCCATATTCCCACAGGAATCGTGATTTCCTGTCAGGATGAGAAGTCACAGCTGAAGAATAAGGATAAGGCATTGAAGGTACTCCGGGCCAGGCTCTATGAGCTGGAGCTGGCGAAGCAGCACGACGCGGAGGCGGAAGCTAGGAAGAGCCAGGTGGGAACCGGGGATCGTTCAGAAAAGATCCGAACCTATAATTTCCCACAGGGCCGGGTAACAGACCACCGGATCAAGCTGACCCTGCACAAGCTGGATACCATTTTGGGTGGGGATCTGGACGAGGTGATCGACAGCCTGATCGCGGCGGACCAGAGCGCGAAGCTGGCAAAGATGAACGAGCAGTAAGGTGAAGAAGAGAGATAGAAAAAAAGCAGACCAAGCGGGAATACTGTTTTCCCAGCTTGGTCTTTTTGAGTGGATTTATTACTATTACTTTACTTCAGCGATATCGATCAGCGTCAGCTTCTTGATATCCGTATTCTCCAGACTAGTGATCAGCGCCCGGGCCGTATCCATTGCGGTCAGGACATTGACTCCTGTCTCGATGGCATTTCTACGGATCACGAAACCGTCTCTGGAATGTTCCGCGCCTTGAGCCGGGGTGTCGATGACCAAGTCGATTTCATGGCCTAAGATCAGGTCCAGTAGGTTGGGGGATTCCTGCTCGATCTTGCGGACTGCAATGGCCTTTACCCCTCCGGCCTTTAACGCGGCTGCGGTGCCTGCGGTGGCAAAGATCCGATATCCGATATCAGCAAACCTGCGTCCGATCTCCACAGCTTCCTCCTTGTCCTCATCTCGTACCGTGAGGATCATATTCTTGAATCTAGGCAGTTTGATCCCGGCACCCAGGAAGGCCTTGTACAGAGCTTCGTCAAAAGTGGAAGCAATCCCCAAACATTCCCCGGTAGATTTCATTTCCGGTCCTAGGCTGATATCTGCGCCGCGGATCTTTTCAAAGGAGAACACCGGCATCTTGACCGCAAAGTATTCGGCTTCCTTTTGAAGACCCGGCGTATATCCCAGATCCCGAATCTTACTGCCTGTGATCACACGGGAGGCCAGGGGCACGATGGGGATTCCGGTGACCTTGCTGATATAGGGCACGGTCCGGCTGGAACGGGGGTTGACCTCGATCACATATACATCTTCCTCCCCGCAGACAATGAACTGGATATTGATTAGTCCGACGACGTGGAGGGATTTTGCCAGCCTCCTGGTATATTCCGCAATCTTTTCCTTGGCTGTCCTAGTCAGGCTCTGGGCCGGATACACGGAGATGCTGTCTCCGGAGTGGATGCCTGCCCGTTCAATATGCTCCATGATCCCCGGGATCAGGATCTCCTCGCCGTCGCAGACCGCATCCACCTCGATCTCCTTTCCGGTGAGATACTTATCCACCAGGATCGGATGATCCTGTGCGATCCGGTTAATGATACCGATAAATTCATCGATATCATGGTCGTTAATGGCGATCTGCATACCTTGGCCGCCCAGTACATAGGAGGGTCTTACCAGGACCGGATAGCCCAGACGGTTTGCCACCTCCTTGGCCTCTTCGGCGGTGAATACGGTTCCGCCGGAGGGGCGGGGGATTCCGCATTCCTCCAGGATCTGGTCGAAGAGCTCCCGGTCTTCTGCCTTGTCCACATTTTCCGCGGAGGTTCCCAGGATCGGGACTCCCATCTTCATCAGGCTTTCCGTCAATTTGATGGCAGTCTGCCCGCCGAACTGTACGACCGCGCCGTCGGGCTTTTCCAGATCTACGATGCTCTCCACATCCTCGGGGGTCAGCGGTTCAAAATAAAGCTTGTCTGCAATGTCAAAGTCTGTGCTGACCGTCTCCGGATTATTATTTACAATGATCGTCTCATAGCCTTCCCGGGAAAATGCCCAGGTGCAGTGAACGGAGCAGAAATCAAATTCGATGCCCTGGCCGATCCGGATGGGGCCGGAGCCCAGGACCAGGACCTTCTTCCGGTCATTGGTTTTTTCTGCCTCATTTTGACTGCCGAATACAGAGTAGTAGTAGGGGGTCTCAGCGGCAAATTCCGCCGCACAGGTGTCCACCATCTTATAGGCCGCAACAATCCCGTTTGCATGGCGCATGTCATGGACTTCCCGTTCCGTCCTGCCGGTGAGCCTGCCGATCACGGAATCTGGAAATTCCATGCGCTTGGCCTCTTTTAAAAGCTCCGGTGTGAGAGCTTCCCGCCGCAGGGACTGTTCCATCTCTACCAGAATGGCGAGCTTGTCAATGAACCAGGGGTCGATCCTGGTCCGGTCATGGATGAGCTTATAATCGAACCCTCTGCGGAGGGCTTCCGCAATTCTCCAGATCCGCATGTCATCCACGATAGAAAGCTGTTCTGTCAGCGCTTCTTCATCCAGACCGGAGAAATCATAGGAGAGCAGGCAGTCCACATGCTGCTCCAGGGAACGGATTGCTTTCATCAGGGCGCCTTCGAAATTATCACAGATGCTCATCACTTCTCCAGTGGCCTTCATCTGGGTGGTGAGAGTCCGTTTGGCGCTGATGAACTTATCAAAGGGAAGCCTTGGGATCTTTACCACACAGTAGTCCAGCATAGGTTCAAAGCTGGCATAAGTCTTGTGGGTGATGGCGTTCTTGATCTCATCCAGCGTATAGCCCAGGGCGATTTTGGCCGCGACCTTGGCGATAGGATACCCGGTCGCTTTGGAGGCCAGGGCGGAAGAGCGGCTGACACGGGGATTGACCTCGATCACACAGTATTCAAAGGATTCCGGATGAAGGGCATACTGCACGTTGCACCCTCCCGTGATCTTCAGCTCATCGATGATCTTCAGCGCGGAGGTCCGAAGCATCTGGTATTCCTTGTCACCCAAAGTCTGAGACGGCGCCACAACGATGCTGTCTCCGGTATGGACGCCTACAGGATCGATATTTTCCATATTGCACACGGTGATACAATTTCCCCGGCCGTCCCGCATCACTTCATATTCGATTTCCTTCCAGCCGGCGATACAGCGCTCCACCAGAACCTGTCCTACGCGGGAGAGACGCAGGCCGTTTTCCAGGATTTCCATAAGCTGTCCGGAATTGTGGGCAATCCCGCCGCCGCTTCCTCCCAGGGTATAAGCCGGACGAAGCACCACCGGATAGCCGATCTCATTTGCAAAAGCCAGGCCGTCTTCCACGGATTCCACCACAAGGGAGGCAGCAACCGGTTCATGGATTCGCTCCATAGCAGCTTTAAATTCCAGACGGTCCTCCGCTTTCTTGATGGTCTCGGAGGTGGTGCCGATGAGACGCACATGATGCTCGCGCAGGAATCCGGATTCCTCCAGCTCCATGGCCAGATTTAAGCCCGCCTGTCCTCCCAGGGTGGGAAGGACGCTGTCCGGCTGTTCTTTTAAGATCAGTTGTTCTACCACTTCAGGGGTCAGAGGTTCGATATAGACCTTGTCCGCAATGTCCTTGTCGGTCATGATCGTAGCAGGGTTGGAATTTAAAAGGACCACTTCCAGGCCTTCTTCCTTTAAGGAACGGCATGCCTGGGTCCCCGCATAGTCAAATTCCGCGGCCTGGCCGATGACGATCGGTCCGGAGCCGATGACCAATACTTTTTTGATGCTCATATCTCTAGGCATTGTTTTATCCCTCCATCATTTCCATGAATCTGTCAAACAGGTATCCCGAATCCTGCGGTCCCGGGCAGGCCTCCGGATGGAACTGGACCGTAAAAATGTTTTTGTCCGTATATTCCAGCCCCTCGTTGGTGCCGTCGTTTACATTCACAAAGGCCGGAACTGCAATCTTCGGATCTAAATGCTCCGTATCGACCACATAACCGTGATTCTGGGACGAAATATAGACCCGTCCGGTTTTCAGATCTTTAACCGGATGATTCCCGCCCCGATGCCCGTATTTCAGCTTGTGGGTCTCAGCGCCTGCGGCAAGGGCCATGAGCTGATGTCCGAGACAGATCGCGAAAATAGGAATATTCGTCTGATATAATTTTTTGATTTCTTCGATAATAGAAACGCAGTCCGCCGGGTCTCCAGGCCCGTTGGAAAGCATGATACCGTCTGGATTTGCGGAAATGATTTCGTCCGCGGGTGTGTGTGCCGGATAAACCGTCACCTCGCAGCCGCGTTCATGTAAAGATCTGGCAATGTTCTTCTTTGCCCCGAAATCGAGAAGTGCTACTTTTTTGCCGTCACCAGAAAGAACCTGCTTATCCTGACAGGTAACCCTGGAAACAACGTCTCCGATATTGTAAGCCTTTAATAGAGGAATGATCTCCTCACGGTTGTAATTCTTGTTGGTGGTGATCATACCGTTCATGGTCCCCTTTTCCCGTAAAATCCTGGTCAGCGCGCGGGTGTCGATGCCTGCGATTCCCGGAATGTCCTGTTCCTTCAGAAAGTCCTGAATCGTTCCCTCGCAACGGAAATTGCTGGGGCGGCGGGAGAGTTCCCTTACGATATAGCCGTCCGGCCATGCTTTCCGGGATTCCATATCCGGCGTGATTCCGTAATTACCAATTAAAGGATAGGTCATCACAACGGCCTGTCCCGCATAAGAAGGGTCTGTCAGCACCTCTAAATATCCTGTCATAGACGTATTGAATACGATTTCACTGATCATGTCTCTTGTGGAACCGATACTTGTACCTGTAAACACGGTCCCGTCCTCTAAAATGAGAAACGCTTTCATCCATTCACCTTTCCCTTCATGTGTATTCCTCTTCGTTGTGCAACAGTTCCTGAACTGCCGGGACTCCCGGCGGGAGAGAGCAGCAGGGTTCGGGAAATGTGGATATCCATATTCCCAAATTGTAAAGATTATACTACAACTCCTTTGAGAATTCAACTTGTTTTTTTGAGGGATTATTTGCGGGTTTAGAAAAGTTTAGCGGCGGTTTACTTTTGAGACGCGGCCCCACGGTAGCGGGAAAAGCCGGCCCTTTACAGGTAAACCTGCATAGACCGGCTTTTTCTGTCGCTGCTGTTATGGAGCTTGAATACTGGTATGCCAAAAGGCCGCCAGCAGGTGTTAATATTCCTTCTTCTTCATGATATGCAGGGAGACTAGGAATGAGATCCCCAGGATTCCAGCCATGGCCAGACAAAGGAGCATCGCCAGAACTGTCGTGCCTGCATGGGAGATCAGGCTCCTGAATAATGCAGGAACATCAATATCGAAATATGTGGCCAATGCTCTGATTCCAAAAATAACCGCATACACGAATCCAATGATCACGATATACACAAGCCGGCTTTTTTCAGCCTCAAATTTCAGCTGAATAGGAATGAGCAGCGCATGAACCAGAGCGGACCACAGGGCACTTGACAGGAGAACCTGCAGCAGCAGATCCAGATCAAAGGGGATGTGCTTGATACAAACTCCGGCCAGAAAAAGCAGGAGAGATACAGCCAGCGATCCGGCCATAATAAAAAGCATCAGGAGATATTTCTCCTTTGTATAGCTGCTCCGGCTGACCGGAAGCGTCAGCAGAAAGCTCATCCCGTTAGAGTGCTGGTCATAGACGATCGTAGTTGCGGACATAAATGAAAACAGGCTAGTGACGTAGCCGACAATAAACATCATGTTGTTGAATCTGTAAAACATAAATACAAATGAGAAAAAAGCTGCAAAAGCGAACAAAATCTTTTGCTTTTTTAATAATTGCAAATCCTTGATCAATAATCCTTTCATGATAAATTTCCTTTCTTTTTATGCATTTGCTTTCCCGCAGATCATCATCAGGATCACCTCGTCAATGGTGCCCTTTTCCACAGTGATCTCCGGGTGGTTTTCCAGATAGAACTGCTTCTGATTGGTCAGGCAGCTGTATCCGAAGTTTTCCTTTTTATATCGGAGGATATAGGATGGATCCAATGCACGGTATTGCTGCTCTGTCATCTTGAGCAGGGCATAGTCACTGAGCAGCACATCCGTGTCCTCATGGAGGATGATCTGGCCCTCGTCGATCATATACAGGTCGTCGCAGAAGCCCTCCAGGTCCGCGGAAATATGGGAGCTGATCAGGATGGAACGGTCCCCGGGCTCCATATACTCCCGGAGCAGGTCCAAAAGACGGTCTCTTGCGACTACATCCAGTCCGGCGGTAGGCTCATCTAGGATCAGCAGGCGGGCATTGTGGGAAATGGCGGTCAAAACCTGCAGCTTTTGCCTCATTCCGGTTGAAAACTCCAATATCTTTTTTTCTATGGGGATGGCAAATTTTTCGCATCTCCTCAGAAACTCCTTCTTCTGAAAATCCGGATACATGGCGCTGAGTACAGGAATCAGCTCCTTTACCGTGAGATATCCGCTGAATCCGGAATCCGACAGGACCGTGCCGATCTGTTCCTTATCCCGGAGGTCCAGTGCTTTGGCTGATTTTCCGAAGACCTGGATGGAGCCACCCTCCGGGTTGATCAGTCCCAGGATTGCTTTAAACGTGGTGCTTTTTCCGGCTCCGTTCTTTCCAATCAGGCCGGTGACGCAGCCCGGACGGACTTCCATGGAGCAATCCAGGTCAAATCCTTTATAGTGTTTAGTTACGTGCTCTAATCTTAACATCTTACTGATCCTCCAATATAATCTGAAATAACTCTGCAATCTCCTGGCTGCTCATACCGCAGCTTCTGCCTTTCCGGATAGCAACCTCCAGATCGGCCTCCACTTCCTTTTTCTTTTCCTCCAGCATCAGCTCCTGGCCGGCAAGCGTGACAAAGCTGCCTTTCCCATGTACGGTTACCACAAAGCCTTCCGCATCCAGCGCATCATAAGCTTTCTTCACAGTCAGCGCGCTGACTTTCAGTTCCTTTGCCAGAGTACGTACCGAGGGGAGTATGGCCCCCTCCTCCAATTCCCCCTGCATGATGGACTTCTTGATCTGTGAGACAATCTGTTCATAGATGGGCTGCATGGAAGAATTGTTGATGATGATCTTCACTGTTATCCCTCCTTCTGTATAAACAGTATATAACAGACGAAAACTGTTGTCAACTGTTTTATGCTGTTTATTGCAAAAAATGAATGAAGATACATTATGGTTACAGTTCACACGGTGTCGTGTACCCTGCTGCACGGCGTCCGGCCAATAAAGTTACATTTACAATAATTATCCAGCCCCTCGCCGAAGGCGACTTAAAATGGGCTGGATACTGTTACTGGAGCACCCAAAGGGTGTGAACAGCAACACATTATTAGGGTAAAGTGGTAAAGTAAAAAATAAATTTGTTTCCCTTCGAAAATTTTTGTGTTATAATAGTATGGTTGATAATAACTGGAAGTCCTGTTACGGACAATGACAAGGAGTCAATATGATTAAGGGTGCGATATTTGACGTAGATGGAACACTTTTAAATTCCATGCCTGTCTGGGAGAACCTGGGCGAGCTGTATCTACGGTCCATCGGGGTGGAAGCGGAAAAAGGACTGGGCGAGGAGCTGTGTGCCATGAGCCTGCCCCAGGGTGCAGATTATCTGATCCAGCATTACCATCTTGGGAAGACACGGAACAAGGTGTTGGAGGGTATCAACCAGCAGGTCCGGGAGTTTTACACGGAAAAGGTCCCGTTAAAGCCGGGGGTGCGGGAATTTCTGGAGGGCTTAAGGGAATACAGGATTCCAATGGTGATCGTTACGACCAGTGACCGGAGCAATGTGGAAGCCGCTCTGAAGCGTCTGGGGGTTCTGAACTTTTTTGACGGAATGCTGACATGCACGGAGCTGGGAACTGATAAGAACCGGCCGGATATCTATCTGGCGGCATCTCTGCAGCTGGATACGGAGCCCTGGGAAACCCTTGTATTTGAAGACGCGTACCATGCAGTCCTGACTGCGAAAAAAGCCGGCTTCCAGACCGTGGCCATTTACGATGAGGCCAACGACGGGAAGCTGGGAAAGATTTGGAATACGGCGGACATCTATCTGTCCGAATATGCGGACTTTGATATGTTCTGGAGGAGAGTGTCTAAACTGTGAAAGAAAAAAAGAAATATCTGGCAGTCGTCTATATCCTGCTTTCTGCATTTTTCTTTGCGCTAATGAATATGTTTGTGAGATTATCCGGAGATCTGCCTTCGGTGCAGAAAAGTTTTTTCCGCAATCTGGTGTCCCTTGTATTTGCCGCCGCGATCCTGAAAAAGGAGGGTGTGTGGTTTTCAGGAAAGCGGGAGAATATCCGGTATCTGCTGCTGCGGGCGGCGGCGGGGACAGTGGGGATCCTGTGCAATTTTTATGCAGTGGATCATCTGGTGCTGGCAGATGCTTCCATGCTGAATAAGATGTCACCGTTTTTTGCGATCATATTCAGCTATCTGATCCTGAAAGAAAAGATCAGGCTTCCCCAGGCGCTGATCGTAGCAGGCGCTTTTGCAGGAAGTCTTTTGATCATAAAACCGACGGATGCGGTGTTTCGCTCCCCGGCAGCCCTGATCGGCCTGCTGGGCGGACTCGGGGCCGGCATCGCATATACGTATGTTCGTGTGCTGGGAACGAAAGGGGAAAAAGGACCATTCGTCGTATTCGTGTTTTCCGCCTTTTCCTGTGCGGTCACACTGCCGTACCTTCTGTTTCGTTTTCAGGCTATGTCTGTGGCGCAGCTTTTCTGCCTGCTGCTCGCAGGGCTTTCCGCAGCCGGAGGGCAGTTTGCGATTACCTCAGCATATTTTCATGCTCCGGCAAAGGAGATATCCGTATATGATTATTCCCAGATCCTTTTTTCAGCTGTCCTGGGTTTTTTTGTGTTCGGTCAGATTCCGGACGTGCTGAGCTGGACAGGGTATGTGATCATCTGTTCCATGGCTGTGGCCATGTTTTTCTATAACCGGAAGCATGTTTGAGCCGGTCACGGTAAAGGATGCAGATTTGTCCGGTAAAAAATCAAAGGAAAGTGGAAGGAAAGATTCATGAATAATGAAAGTAAGAATCATGATGCAGCGGTAAAAAGAGCTGCCGCCGAGATGCTCCGGAAGGCAGATGCCGTCTATATGATCCTGTCTCTGTGCACCAGGATGCCCTATGTCGTATGCGATGAGAAAACCTATGACGATGAGATTCTTCTGTATTTTGAGGAAGAGGCTGCAAAAGCGGCGGTCAAAAAGCTTCTGGAAAAGAAAGAACCCGTGCAGGCGGTGAAGATTGGGAAAAAGGATCTACTGGCATTCTATGTCAGTCTGATGCCTCTGGGCGTCAACTGTATTCTTGTGAACCAGGGCACACCGGTAGAAATCCCGATCCAGCTGGATGAGATCATTCGCAGGAAGGAACCGGAAGAAGAAGGAAAGATGCTGATCGAGAATCCCCAGCTTCATCTGACGGCGCTTTATTTTATGCAGGCGGTACGCAAGGCGCAGAAAGTGGAGCTGACTGAGGAATTAAAAGCTCTTCATGAGGAAATGATGGTACATTATCAGCGTGGAACCTATATTATCCCGGTCAAGGAGCAGGCGGGGACGCTAGTGATGAAGCAGAAAAACGGACAGGTATTTCAGCCTGTATTTACGGATATCCAGGAGTATAAGAAGTTTTTGAGCATGCAGAAAGAGAAAGGGATCAAGTCGGCGGTACTGCCCTCGGAGAAGATTCCGGGCCTGCTTGCGCCGGAGACCGCAGGAGTGGTTGTCAATCCCTTTGGCGTGAACCTGCAGCTTCAGATCAGACGGGAGAAGCAGGAGGTAAGCAAAGACAGGACGGACCTATGATCGTAAAGTTCGTGCTCCCTGCATATACTTTACTATCCTGTGATGATTCGGGTTACAATATCTGTATAAAAAGGAGCATGATATGGAACAACATGAAACGATGTCAATGGAGCAGATTGCGATACGCGTATCCAAAACCAGCATCCTTGTAAACACGCTTCTGTCCCTGGCAAAGCTGGCAGCGGGAATCCTGGCTTCTTCGGAGGCGATGATCTCGGATGCGGTCCATTCTGCATCCGATGTGTTCAGTACCTTTGTGGTGATTATCGGAATCAAAATGGCCGGAAAGAAAGCGGATAAAGAGCATCCCTACGGGCATGAGCGCATGGAATGCGTAGCGGCGATTCTGCTGGCTGCGGTGCTGGCAGTCACAGGAGCGGGGATTGGGTTTTCCGGCTTGCGCAAGATTGCAGGAGGATCCTTCGAGCAGCTTGCGGTTCCGGGAGTCCTTGCCATTGCTGCCGCGATCCTTTCCATTGTAGTAAAAGAGTGGATGTTCTGGTACACCCGGGCAAATGCAAAAAAAATCAATTCCGGCGCGCTGATGGCAGACGCATGGCATCACCGTTCGGATTCTCTTTCTTCCATCGGTGCACTGGCCGGAATTATCGGGGCCAGGCTGGGTTTTCCGGTGATGGATCCTCTGGCAAGCGTAATCATCTGCCTGTTTATTTTCCAGGCGGCTTATGATATCTTTAAGGATGCCGTGGATAAGATGGTGGATAAGGCCTGCGACGAGGAGACTGTAGATAAAATCCGCGCCCTGGTAAAGAGGCAGCATGGAGTGATGCGGGTGGATTCACTCCAGACAAGAGAATTTGGAAATAAGATCTATGTGGATCTGGAGATTGCGGCGGACGGACATCTATCATTAAATGAGTCCCATAAGATCGCGGAGGATGTGCATGACGAGATTGAGAAGACATTTCCCCAGATCAAGCATATCATGATCCATGTCAATCCTTACATTAACCGCAAGATGGTGTATGCGCTTCTGGGGGAAGTGGATAACGCGGATCTGGAAGAGGTATATCGGTCATTAAAGGACTATTTGGAGAAGCGAAAGACGGAACAGGGTTAGAAAGTATGCAAAAAACCAGGGCCGCACAGGCACACAGGTTCGTTCGCATCCGTTTCAATGCAAAGGAGGAATCATATGGAAAGCCGGAAACAGCCGATCGGATTTCTTGTGAAGCAGATTAATAATGTATTTGAAAAGGAACTGAACGGGAGGCTCCGGACGATCGGCGTGACCTCCTCCCAGTGCGCGGTCCTGGACTACCTGTTCCATACCAACAAGGAAGAGGTCAGCCAGCGTGATGTGGAGCGGAACCTGAACCTGAAAAATCCGACCGTGACAGGGATCCTAAAACGGCTGGACGAGAAGGGATATATCCTCTGCGTACCCAATGAAGAGGATAAACGGAAGAAAAATATTTATCTGACAGAGAAAGCTTATGATATCCAGCGGAGGATGGAAGCAGACCGGAAGAAGCTGGATAAGAGACTGACTATGGGAATGACAAAGAAAGAAGTCGCGGCGGTGACCCGGGCGTTGGAGAAGATGCTGTATAATATTGCAGACCCGTGACAGAAGGAGGACACAAACGATGAGCTATGCAGACCGCGTATTTATAGACATGTGCCGGGACATCATTGATAACGGCACAAGTACGGAAGGGGAGAAGGTACGTCCGGTGTGGGAGGATGGGACCTCTGCGTATACGATCAAGCGTTTCGGGGTCGTGAACCGGTATGACCTGTCAAAGGAGTTTCCTGCCTTAACGCTTCGGCGGACCGGAATCAAGAGCTGCACCGATGAAATGCTGTGGATCTGGCAGAAAAAATCCAGCAATATCCACGATCTGAACAGCCATATCTGGGACAGCTGGGCGGATGCGGACGGCTCCATTGGAAAGGCCTACGGATACCAGATGCAGGTGAAGCATCAGTATAAGGAAGGCATGATGGATCAGGTGGACCGGGTGATCTACGACCTGAGGCATAATCCCTACAGCCGGAGGATCATGACGAATATCTATGTGCACCAGGATCTTCATGAGATGAACCTGTATCCCTGTGCCTACAGTATGACGTTTAATGTGACAAAGAACAGGGACAGTGAGCGGCTGACCTTGAACGGTATATTGAACCAGCGTTCTCAGGATGTGCTGACGGCCAACAACTGGAATGTATGCCAGTATGCGGTACTTTTGCATATGCTCTCACAGGTCTGCGGCATGCAGGCAGGAGAGCTGGTTCATGTGATCGCGGACGCCCACATTTACGACCGCCATATTCCGCTGGTAGAGGAATTGATATCCAGAGAGCCTCTGCCGGCACCGGAATTTTGGCTGAATCCAGAGGTCAGGGATTTTTACAGTTTTACACCGGAGGATGTACGGCTCGATCACTATGAAACCCATCCGCAGATTAAAAATATCCCGGTTGCGGTGTAAGAGGTATCGGATTTGTGAGAGTGCTCTGCCTTAAAAATGGAGGAAAATAATCGATGAATATCATTGTTGCAGTAGATAAAAATTGGGCAATTGGAAAGAATAATAAGATGATGTGGAGTATTCCGGCGGATATGCGGTTCTTCCGTGAGAAAACGACAGGACATGTGGTGGTGATGGGCCGGAAGACGCTGGAAAGTTTTCCAAACGGACTGCCGCTGAAACAGAGGACCAACATTGTGCTGAGCGCTGACCGGAACTACCAGGTGAAGGGGGCGCTGGTCCTGCATAATATGGAGGAGCTTTTGGAGCATCTGAATAGATACACCCAAAGGGCATCCCTTGATTCATGTCCCGATGGGACGGGCGGACTTCGTCCGATAAAGTATGATAAGACGGAGATCTTCATCATCGGCGGGGAAAGCATCTACCGGCAGTTTCTGCCTTTTTGTGATACTGCATATGTGACAAAGATCGACCATGCCTATGATGCGGATACGTATTTTCCCAATCTGGATCAGATGCCGGAATGGACGATGACAGAGGTCAGTGAAGAACAGACAAGTTTTGATCTGGAATTTGTATTTACAAAATATGAACGGAAGCATTCTTGAAAAATATGATTGAAACGGATGAGTGATGATTGTTATGAAAAATCTGGCAGTGTATACCTTATCGGAAGAAGTCCGCCCGTCCCGCAGGGACATGAATTACGGGATGCCCTTTGGGTATGGAAAAAGGAAATACCGGCATAGATGTTTCCTTCTTGTTCTGTTGGCCGCAATATCAGCATGCATGCTGTCCGGCTGTTTGGCCGCAGGCAGTTCCAATGGTCTGGCTTCGGATTCCCAGGAAACAGATTCTCGGAACAACGGGGACAGTTCCGGACTTCGGATCGTAACGACTATTTTTCCCCAGTACGACTTTGTACGCCAGATCGCAGGAGAACGGGTCTCTCTCCAGATGCTCTTAAAGCCCGGAGAAGAGACCCATTCCTACGAACCCACACCCCGGGACATCATTGCGATACAGAATGCGGATCTCTTCATCTATGTGGGCGGGGAAAATGACGAATGGGTGGAGGATATCCTGGATGCTCCGGAGATGGAACAGGTGAAAAGGCTCCGGCTGACCGATTGTGTGGAGAACTTAAAGGAAGAGCATGTGGAGGGGATGCGGCATAAAGGGCAGATTTGTATGGATACGGAGGAAGAGGAGGAGACGGACGAGCATGTCTGGACTTCCCCGAAAAACGCCATGCAGATTTCCATACAGATCAAGGAAGCGCTTTCTGCCCTGGATCCGGCCGGCAAGGAGGAATATGAAGCCAATCTGTCGACGTATCTGGAACAACTTTCTGCTCTGGACGGGCAGTTCAGGGAAATCACCCAAAAGGCCGCAGGGCAGGAGCGTCACCTACTGTTGTTTGGAGACCGTTTTCCCTTCCGGTATCTGGCCCGGGAATATGGACTGGACTATTATGCGGCTTTTCCGGGATGTGCGTCAGATACCGAACCCAGCGCGGCGGTGATGGCTTTTTTGATTCGAAAGATGAGAGAAGAGAAGATCCCTGTGGTCCTGAAAATGGAACTCAGCAGCGACCAGATCGCCCATGCGGTGGCGGAGGCTTCCGGCGCGGAGGTACGGGTGCTGTACAGCTGCCATAACCTGACTGTACAGCAATTTGAAGAAGGGGAGACTTATGTCAGTATGATGCAGGAAAATGTAGAGACATTGAAAGCGGCACTGATGTATTGAAATATAGATATCCGGGAGTTTCTGGTCCTGCGGCCGGAAACTGCGGCAAAACGAGTTTGGGAGATTTTTCAGGAAGGCTGGATTGATTATGGCGCTGGTACGGTGTGAGGAACTTTCAATCGCATATGAGGGGCAGACCGTGGTACGGGATCTGTCGTTTCAGATCCATCAGGGGGACTACCTCTGCATTGTAGGAGAAAATGGTTCTGGCAAGAGTACGCTGGTGAAAAGTCTTCTTGGGTTAAAGTCCCCGATGAAGGGGCGGATCGTGCTGGGGGACGGTCTGGCGCAGAAGGAGATCGGTTATCTGCCACAACAGACGGACGTACAGAAGGACTTTCCGGCCAGCGTCCGGGAGGTAGTCCTTTCCGGACGTCTGAACAGCCGGGGAATCCATCCTTTTTATACCTCCAGAGACAGGGAACAGGCAGCGGCTATGATGCGGCTTCTGGGCATCGAAGGGCTGAAAAGGAGCTGTTTTTGTGATCTGTCAGGAGGACAGAAGCAGCGGGTCCTCTTGGCCCGGGCGCTCTGCGCGACGAAAAAAATGCTTCTTCTGGACGAACCGGTGACAGGTCTGGACCCCATAGTGACGGCAGAATTTTATCAGCTCATTAAGGAAGTGAACCGAAGCTCCGGGATTGCGGTGGTAATGGTCTCCCATGACATCGACAGTGCCGTGCGCGACGCTTCCCACATTCTGCACCTGCAGGAGACGGCGCTGTTCTACGGAAAGGCGGAAGATTACAGGCGCAGTCCGGTGGGGCGGATGTTTCTGGAAAGTACGGGAAATTCTGAAAAAACAGATATAGAGTTTCCAGAAAGAGCGGAAACTTCTGAAAAGAGAGGTATGGAATTTGATTGATATGTTTTTTGAAATGCTTTCCTACCCGTTCATGGTACGGGCTTTTGTGGTAGGAATCCTGGTGTCTTTGTGCAGCGCCCTGCTGGGCGTCAGCCTGGTGCTCAAACGGTATTCCATGATCGGGGACGGGCTTTCCCATGTAGGCTTCGGTGCACTGGCCGCAGCGGCCGCACTGAATGCGGCGCCGCTTGCCGTGGCGATTCCGGTAGTAGTCGTCTCGGCCATTCTGCTTTTGCGGGTCAGCGGAAGCAGCAAGATCAAAGGAGACGCGGCCATTGCGCTGATCTCCACCAGCGCGCTGGCGGTCGGTATCATGATCATCTCCATGACAACCGGGATGAATACAGATGTGTATAATTACATGTTTGGAAGTATCCTGGCTATGAGCAGCCAGGACGTGGAGATGAGCGTGCTGCTCTCGGCGGCGGTCCTCATACTGTATATCTTTTTTTATCACAAAATATTTGCGATTACCTTTGACGAGACATTTGCCCAGGCAACCGGAGTCCGGGCCGGGCTTTACAACACACTGATCGCGGTGCTGACAGCGGTTACGATCGTGCTGGGAATGCGGATGATGGGAACCCTCCTGATCTCCAGCCTGATCATTTTCCCGGCTCTGACCTCCATGCGGGTCTGCAGGACCTTTTATTCCGTGACAGTCAGTTCCGCCGTAGTATCTGTGGTCTGCTTCTGTGTCGGGATTACGGTATCTTATTTTTTTGCCACGCCGGCAGGCGCAAGCGTAGTGATCGTGAATCTGCTGATGCTGGGAATCTATGCCATCGTCGGGATCCTGAATAATCAATGTTTCTATCCGAAGTAATTAACGGTGAATGCTGTACTGATCAGGTCTGCCGGACAGATGCCGGCAGACCCGATGCCATTATGAAGGATCTGCTTTTGAATCCCCATTCTCTTCGTTATCTTCTTTCATTTCCCGCCGTTCTTTCTTTTCTTCCGAAGTTTTTCTGCGGAATCTTCTTCCTTTTTTCAGGATCATGACTACAACAATGATGGCTGCCGCGAGCAATACCAGCACTGGCAGGCTGGACACCAAAAAGACAAAGGTATTTACAAAGAAATCGCGGACCGCAAACAGACTGCTTCGAAATCCGCTGCTGATCCGGCTGCCCACGGAATCGGACATCTCTTTTTCATATTCTACCTCGGAAATATTGATATTCACAGTGCTGTAATCAATCTGATTATCATAGGTACGCAGCTGGGATTCGTAGCTGTTGATCTCATAACGCAGTTCGGAGAGCTTGGATTCCAGCGCCAGGATCTGGTCCAGATCTTTTGCCTGCGCCAGAAGCTCCATGACCCGCTCATATTCAGTTTGAAGTGATTCCTTGTAGGCGGTTTTATCTACATAGTCCAGGGTCACATCCTGGACATTTTCTGATTTGTTGGTGATGGTGCCAAGCTCCCCGGCTTTGCTTACGAAGGCATCCAGGTCCTTAGAAGGGATGCGCACGCAGATATAATAATAGCGGAAGCTCTGTCCGCCCGGGGCGTCATAGCTAGAATTTTCAATATAGCCTCCAAAGGAAGCGATGGATTCCTCTAATTGCTGTTTCAGGGTGTCAAAGGTTTTGGTCTGCATGGCCAGTGACACGGTCTTAATAAGCTTCCGGGATGACAGATCCTGTTCAGAAAGCTCCCGGGCGGCCTGGCCATCTTCCCCGGAACTATCCTCCGCGGCGGCTTCCGTATCCAGGACGGCCGCTTCCTGTGTCTTTTCAAAGTCATTGAAGCCGGAGTCTGTGTCCGCCGCGATTTGGGCAGCCTCGGTCTCACCGGAGGAAGTGTCTAATCCTTTTCCCCTGCCGCAGCCGGTCAGAAGCAGGGCGGCGATCATCAGTGTCATCAGAAGAGTATAAAATTTGTTCTTCATAAAGGTGTCCTCCTTTTTTGAAATCTCCTATTTTACGGAAGAACGCTTGGTCCAGACTTTCCGCCGCATGTATCATGATCGTTTCTTTTCACAATATAAGAGTGCGGGACAGAATGTTTTGTTGCAGGAATATCAAAAAAATTTCCAGCTGTGCGGTTGCTGAAAAAATTTAGGGAAATTTACCGCACATAGTGAAATTTTACAAAAAAATGTTTAATTTTGTAGATAATTATAACATATTGTGATAAAATGTACTACAGAATGACTTAAATTAAGAAATGGAGGTAAAGTAATGCCTGAAAAGAAACAGACGGTTCCGTTCTCAGGAACAAAGGAACAGGAAGAAGCTTTGTTAGAAGTGATTGCCGGGCTGAAAGGTGAACCGGGGGCATTGATGCCTATCCTACAGAAGGCACAGGATATTTATGGTTATCTTCCCATGGAAGTACAGAAGATGATCTCAGATGAGACAGGGATCCCGCTGGAGAAGATTTATGGTGTGGTGACATTCTACTCACAGTTCAGCCTGAACCCGAAAGGAAAATATCGGATTTCGGTCTGTCTGGGAACAGCATGTTATGTAAAAGGTTCAGGAGACATTTACAATGCTTTGATGGAAAAGCTGGGAATCGTGGGCGGAGAGTGTACGCCGGACGGCAAGTTCTCTCTGGATGCCTGCCGCTGTGTGGGCGCCTGCGGGCTAGCGCCGGTCATGATGGTGAACGACGAGGTATATGGACGTCTTACGGTAGATGATATTGACGATATCCTTGCGAAGTATGAGTGATGGTTCCGAACAGCAGATCGGCGGCGGATTGCCTGCGGCCTGCGTTTTGGGGCATGAACCATGCAACAGAATTTGAGAAAAATGGAGGACATATATGAAATCTCTTGAAGAATTACGTGTGATCAGGGAAAAAGCGAAGAAGCATGTCTGTCGTTACCGTGTCCATGTGTGCGGAGGTACGGGCTGTACTTCTTCGGGAAGTCTTCGGATCATTGAAAAGCTGGAACAGGAAATCAAGGCCAACGGCCTGGAGGATGATGTAGAGATCGTAAAGACCGGATGTTTCGGACTGTGCGCTCTGGGACCGATCATGATCGTGCATCCGGAAGGCTCTTTTTACTCCATGGTAAAAGAGGAGGATATCCCGGAAATCGTTTCCGAGCATCTGAAAAACGGGAATGTGGTCAAGCATCTTTTATATGAGGAGACTACAAAGACCGAGCATATCCTTCCTCTGGAAGAGACTAACTTTTATAAGAAACAGCACAGGGTAGCGCTCCGCAACTGTGGAGAGATCAGCCCGGAGCATATAGATGAATACATAGGCGTAGGTGGATACGAGGCGCTGGGCAAGGTGCTCACAGAGATGACGCCGGAGCAGGTCATTCAGGTGATCACTGACAGCGGCCTACGCGGAAGAGGCGGCGCCGGATTCCCCACCGGATTGAAATGGAAATTCGCGGCAGCCAACCAGGCAGATCAGAAGTATGTCTGTTGCAACGCGGACGAAGGCGATCCGGGGGCGTTTATGGACCGTTCCGTACTGGAAGGCGATCCCCATGCGGTACTGGAGGCCATGACCATTGCAGGTTATGCCATCGGCGCTACTCAGGGGTATATCTACGTGCGTGCGGAGTACCCGATTGCGGTGCAGCGTCTGGAGATTGCCATCAACCAGTCCAGAGAGCTGGGATTGCTGGGCGATGATATTTTTGGAACCGGATTTAAGTTCGATATCGGGCTGCGTCTGGGGGCCGGGGCATTTGTATGCGGAGAAGAGACCGCTCTGATGACTTCCATCGAAGGAAACCGAGGGGAGCCGCGCCCGCGCCCGCCGTTCCCGGCACTCAAAGGATTGTTCCAAAAGCCCACGATCTTAAATAACGTGGAGACCTATGCAAATATTCCACAGATCATCCTCAAAGGGCCGGAATGGTTTGCTTCCATGGGCACCGAGAAGTCCAAGGGGACCAAGGTCTTTGCACTGGGCGGCAAGATCAACAATACCGGCCTGGTGGAGATTCCCATGGGGACCACGCTGCGGGAGATCGTAGAAGAGATTGGCGGCGGCGTGCCGAACGGTAAGAAATTTAAAGCAGCGCAGACCGGAGGACCATCCGGTGGATGTATCCCTGCGGAGCATCTGGATGTGCCCATCGACTATGACAATCTGCTGGCCATCGGTTCTATGATGGGTTCCGGCGGGCTGATCGTCATGGATGAGGACAACTGTATGGTGGATATCGCCAAGTTCTTCCTGGAATTTACGGTAGATGAATCCTGCGGAAAATGTACCCCGTGCCGGATCGGTACGCGGCGGATGCTGGAGATCCTGGAGAAGATCACCAAGGGACAGGCCTCCATGGAAGACCTGGACAAGCTGGAAGAGCTGTGCTACCACTTAAAGTCCAACTCTCTGTGCGCGCTGGGACAGACCGCGCCCAATCCGGTCATCTCCACGCTGCGGTATTTCCGGGATGAATACATTGCCCATATCGTGGATAAAAAATGTCCGGCAGGCGTCTGCAAAGACCTGCTGCAGTATAAGATTGACGCAGATAAATGTAAAGGCTGTACGCTTTGTTCCAGAGTCTGTCCCGCAGGGGCGATCGTGGGCAGCGTAAAAGAGCCGCATATGATCAATTCCGAGAAGTGCCTGAAGTGCGGTGCTTGTATCGAAAAATGCCGATTCGGCGCGATCTACAAAGAGTAAGGGAGGAGTGAGAGAATGGAAAATGTGAATTTAAAGATCAATGGTCTTGATGTAAGCGCACCGGCAGGTTCAACGATTCTTGAGGCTGCACATATTGCCGGGATCAAGATTCCTACCCTTTGTTTTCTCAAGGAGATCAATGAAATCGGCGCGTGCCGTATGTGTATCGTGGAAGTAAAGGGTGCAAGGAACCTGGTTGCGGCCTGCGTGCATCCGATCAATGAAGGCATGGAAGTGCGGACCAATACTCCGGAGCTGATCGCTGCGAGAAAGCGTACCCTGGAGCTGATCCTGTCAGACCATGATAAGAAGTGTCTTTCCTGTGTCAGAAGCGGGAACTGCGAACTGCAGGCACTCTGCCAGGAACTGGGTGTTGCGGATGAAAATTATTTTTCAGGGGAAGTCAACCACTATGAACTGGATACCAGCGCGGCACATATGGTGCGTGACAATAACAAATGTATCCTGTGCCGGAGATGCTCTGCAGTCTGTGAAAAGTCTCAGGCAGTGGGCGTGATCGGACCGAACCAGCGCGGATTCGCCACCTTTATCGGCTCTCCGTTCGAAATGGGGTTGGGAGAGACCAGCTGTGTGTCCTGCGGACAGTGTATCGCAGCATGCCCCACCGGAGCATTGTATGAAAAGGATTTTGTGGACGACGTTCTGGCGGCAATCGAGGATCCAAAGAAGCATGTGGTCGTTCAGCCCGCTCCTTCCGTCCGTGCGGCACTGGGCGAGGAATTTGGCTATCCGATGGGAACGGACGTGGAAGGCAAGATGGCGGCAGCCCTTCGCCGGATTGGATTTGACAAGGTATTCGACACCGATTTCAGTGCGGATCTGACCATCATGGAGGAAGCTCATGAATTTATCGAGAGAGTACAAAACGGCGGGGTGCTGCCGATGATGACCTCCTGTTCTCCGGGATGGGTAAAATACTGCGAGCATTATTTCCCGGACCTTCTCGATCACCTGTCCAGCTGTAAGTCACCCCAACAGATGTTCGGAGCGGTGACAAAAACCTACTATGCAGAAAAAGCCGGCATTGACCCGAAGGACATCGTATGTGTCAGCATCATGCCGTGTACTGCGAAGAAGTTTGAGATCGGCAGGGACGACCAGGCTGCGGCAGGCGTGCCGGACGTGGACATCTCCCTGACTACCCGGGAGCTGGCAAGGCTGATCCGCAAGGTGGGAATTGATTTTAGAAGCCTGCCTGACGAAGGCTTCGACGATCCCCTGGGAGAATCCACCGGTGCAGGCGTGATATTCGGAGCGACAGGAGGCGTGATGGAGGCGGCACTCCGGACGGCTGTGGAGACACTGACCGGAGAAGAACTCTCGGATGTGGAATTTACAGAAGTCCGCGGTACGGAAGGAATCAAGGAAGCGACTTACCATGTGGCGGATATGGAGGTGAAGGTTGCGGTGGCATCCGGGCTGTCCAATGCGAAGCAGATCCTGGAAAAGGTACGTGCGGGAGAGGCAGATTATCACTTTATTGAGATCATGTGCTGTCCGGGCGGCTGTGTCAACGGAGGCGGCCAACCTCAGGTACATGCGGATGTCCGTAACTTCGAAGATGTCCGGGCAATCCGGGCGAAGGTATTGTATGACAATGACGCGGCAAAGGAGCTTCGGAAGTCCCATGACAATCCTTCGATCAAGAAGCTGTATGACGAATATCTTGGAGAGCCGGGAAGCGAGAAGGCACATCATATCCTGCATACCAGCTATGTGAAGAGGACGGTGAACTAAAATAAAAAAAGAAGCAGAAGCAGAAGCAGACATGTAAGGACAGCTGTCCTGCAGGCTTGTTTCTGCTTTTTTATCTATCAGAGTTACTATTCACGGCCTGACCGGCCGCTCATAGTAACGACATCTGCCATTTAAAATCGCCTTCGGCGATGGGGCAGATGTCATCGCCCCATCACCTTTATGGCGGCTAACCGTGCAGCAAGTGCACGGTTAGGCCGTGAACAGTAACCTATCAGAGACTTCTCCGAATTTTTCTATAGAATAAAATGACTTTTCGTATGTTTTATAGTATACTTACCGGTAGAGGCTTACGGCTGCGGGCATTCCTTCCCACGTAGATCATGGGAGGAACAAAGCTGCTGTACGGATATCTTCAGTATACGATTGCGGAGTAAGAAAAATGATTCGAAAAAGAAACAGAAACTGCTGCCGGAAATGGCTTCTGCGGATTTCAGCTGTTTCCGGCGGCCTGGTCATATTGGGACTGGCCTGCCTGGGTACGGTAAATTTTTATGTGAAGCATTCTGCAGGGAAAAGGATTGCGACCCTCGGAAAACTGCTGGAAAATCTGGAAGAGAACACGGGAGAAAAAGCAGACGCGGTCCTGGTCCTTGGGGCGAAGGTGAAAGCGAACGGAGAGATGAGCCCCATGCTGAAAGAGCGGGTAGACTTAGGAATTGAGATTTATCAGAAGGGACTTGCAAAAAAGATCATTATGAGCGGCGACCACGGACGCGAGGACTACGACGAGGTCAATACCATGAAAAGCTACGCAGTGGAGCAGGGCGTTCCGTCGGAGGACGTCTTCATGGACCATGCAGGATTTTCCACTTATGAGAGCATGTACAGGGCGAAAGAGATCTTTCAGACAGATACCGTGATCGTTGTGACTCAAAAGTATCATCTATACCGGGCCATTTATGACGCTCAGGCATTTTCCATGAAAGCGACAGGCGTTGCATGCGACCAGGCGGTCTACCATGGGGACAGATACCGAAAGCTGCGGGAGATGCTTGCCCGGGTGAAGGATTTCGGCTATACGATTCTGAAGCCGGAGCCCACATTTCTCGGGGATGTGATACCGGTCAGCGGAAACGGGAATCTCACAAATGATATAGGATACACAAAACAAGGAGGAAGAGTATATGAAGGTAATTGATTTTAAGGATGCAAAATGCCGTCACTGCTACAAATGTGTGCGCCACTGCCAGGTAAAGGCGATCACGGTTCAGCAGGAACAGGCCCGGATCCTGACAGACCACTGTATCAACTGCGGGCGCTGTATGGAGATCTGCCCCCAGAACGCCAAGACCTTTGCCAGCGACATGGACCGGGTGAAGGGTTTTCTGCGGCAGGGGCTCAAAACCGTCATCTCCATCGCCCCGTCCTATATCGGCGTACTGGATTTTGACCGTCCGGGCCAGGTGGTGGATGCGCTGCTGAAATTAGGATTTACAGAGGTCCGGGAGACGGCAGAAGGCGCTGCCATGGTGACGAGAGAATATCAGCGTCTGATCCGTGAAAATCAGATGCCCAATATCATAACTACCTGCTGCCCCAGTGTGAATGACCTGATTGAAAAGTATTATCCGGAATGCGCACCCCTGATGGCTCCCGTGGTTTCTCCCATGGTAGCCCATGGACGGTATATCAAGAAACTGTACGGAGAGGATGTGAAGGTCGTTTTTCTTGGCCCCTGCATTGCGAAAAAACAGGAAGCCATCGGAGATGAACGGGTGACCGGCGCCATAGATGCCATCCTGACCTTCGAGGAACTGGCAATCTGGCTGGACGAAGCGAAGATCAGCATCTATGACTGTCAGGACAGGCCTATGGGCAACCCTGATCCGGAGATCAACCGGATGTATCCCATCAGCGGCGGCGTGGTCCAGTCTGTCATCGCGGAAGAGGAAATGGATCGTTACCACAAGGTATTTGTGGACGGTCTGGGAAATTGCATGGAGATGCTGGAATGTCTGAAGCGGGGCGAACTGGAACACTGCTTTATCGAGGCAAATGTCTGTGAGGGCGGCTGTACCAAGGGCCCGGCATCCGCGAGATGGAATACCTCTTATGTGAAGGCAAAGATCAAGATCGAGAAAGAAGTTTCCCACAAGGCAGCCCGGAATCTGCCGGAGATGAGTGCAGAGGAGCTGCACAAGACCTTCGAGGACCGCAGCATCCGGGAATCCTGTCCGACGGAAGAAGAGATTCAGGAAATCCTGCGGTCTGTGGGCAAATATACAAAAGAGGACGAATTGAACTGCGGCGCCTGCGGATATTCTACCTGCCGGGAAAAGGCGGTGGCCGTATTCCAGAACAAGGCGGAGCTCTCCATGTGCATGCCTTACGCACTGATGCAGGCCGAGTCCATGTCCAACGTGGTCATGGATGTTACGCCGAACATGATCTTTATTATTGATAACGAGCTGCGGATCCGGGAATGCAACAAGAAGGGGCAGGAACTCCTTGGCGTAGGCAAGGAGGAAGCACTGCAGCGCTACATATTTGAATTTATGGACGCGGCGGATATCGAAGAAACCCTGCGGACAAAAGAACCTGTATTCCACAAGAAGCTTCAGCTCGAGCATGGACGGATAACGGTGGAGGAGACCATTGTCTACATTGAAAATCTGGAATCTGTTCTCGTGACCTTCCAGGATGTGACCCGGGAAGAGAAGATGAAGGAGCAGCACTACAATCTGAAAGTAGAGACTATGGAGATGGCACAGAAGGTCATTGATAAGCAGATGATGGTAGCACAGGAGATCGCGGGACTCTTAGGGGAGACGACTGCCGAGACGAAGGTGACATTGACCCGGCTGCGGGATTCTATTTTAAATGAAGAGGATGCCTGACACAGGCGGCAGATCTTGAGATTCATATGAGGAACAAAATTTCAGCCGGTATCTGTGCGGAAAACAAAATGCGACCGGCGGAATGGAGAGGAATATGAGCGTAAGTATTGACGTGGCTTGGAAAAGCCTGAACAAGCACGGAGAAGAGCTGTGCGGAGATAAAGTAGAGATCGTAAAGACCCGGGATTCGGATATCCTGATTCTGGCAGACGGTATGGGGAGCGGGGTAAAGGCCAATATCCTTTCCACCCTGACTTCTAAGATCCTGGCTACCATGCTGCATGAAGGGGCGGTGATCGAGTCCTGTGTGGAAACAATTGCCAGGACACTTCCCATCTGTCAGGAGCGGAAGGTGGCCTATGCCACGTTCAGCATCCTTCAGATCTTCCACAACGGGGACGCCTACCTGGTGGAATACGACAATCCGGACTGTGTCTTTATCCGGAATAAAAAGATTGTAAAATATCCTTACAAGGTGCGTGAGATCGAAGGGAAAAAGATACACGAGTACCGTTTTCAGGTAGAGAAGAATGACTGCTTCGTGCTGATGAGCGACGGCGTCATCTATGCCGGGGCCGGGGAGATCCTGGACCTGCAGGGATGGACCTGGGAAAATATGTCCGAGTACACTTTGAAATGTACAAAGGAGACCTTGTCTGCTTCCCGTCTTGCGGCTATGCTGAGCCAGGCCTGCGACGACCTGTATATCCAGAAGCCGGGGGACGATACCACCGTGGCAGTGGCAAGGGTCATTGAACGAAAGGTGGTGAATCTGTTCACCGGGCCGCCGAAGAGTAAGGATGACGACGAGAAGCTGATGTATGATTTCATGCATATGGAAGGGAAAAAGGTGGTGTCCGGCGGAACCAGCTCCAATATCGCATCCCGCATCCTGCATAAGGAGATCATTACCACCGTAGACAGAAATAACCCGGATGTCCCGCCCATGTCCACCATCGAAGGACTGGACCTGGTGACAGAAGGGGTGCTTACCATGGGACGGACACTAAAGCTTCTGAAGCAGTATGAAAATGATGAATTTGACGTCGAATTTTTCGACGAGCTGGATGCCAACAACGGCGCGTCAAAGCTTGCGAAAATGCTGATTGAGGAATGCACGGAGCTGAACCTCTTTGTGGGAACCGCCATCAACGAGGCGCATCAGGAATCCGACCTGACCTTTGACTTAAGCCTGCGGATGAACCTGGTGGAGCAGTTAAAGACCGTGGTGGAAAAGATGGGGAAGACGGTCAGCGTGAAGTATTATTAAAATGGCTGTGAATAATAACGGACAAAAATGTCCGAGGGCCCTGGCCGTCGTTTACCGACAGCCAGGGCCTTCATTGATCTCAGAGACAACCTCTGATGTATTTCGTCACTCGTCCTGCAGGATCATTGAATAATAGGATGGATCCTTGCTCCCCTTGAGCAAGATTTCCGCAGACTGTCCGGATACAGGAACACTTCCCAGAATCCGGCTGGAAGTATATGAAATCCGTGACACGAGATCCGCAATCTCATCCGGATCCGTGACAATTCGTTCATTGGTTTCCGGAAGGGTAAACGTATCATCTGCAGAGGCTTCTGCTGTATAGTATGATTCCATTAATTTGAACTGTTCCACATCGTCAGGATCCAGTTTCCGGCGTATCGTATATCCGTATTCCTCCAGCAGTGACAGGCTGTTTTCATAGCTTTCATACAGATAGAAACCGGGCAGAGTGATATTTAATTTAGAATTATACACCTGCAGACTGGCGGACAAAGGTATTTCCGGAATGTCTATAGACAATTCTCCGATGGGAGTCTCATACTGGAGCTCTTTGATATCCACATTCAGGACATCCTTTTTATAAGCGTCCAGAAGTGCATCCCGTTCCGATTCCGTCAGATCCAGCACCTCTGGTTCAAAGTAGATATCTGTAAGCCGGACTGCGCTGACCGCATCGTAATCCATATAAAAGATAGGAAACAACTGTTTTCGGTAGCTTTCCTCCCCGCAGAGAGCAGTCAATGTTTCCAAAGCCAGGTCTGTGCTGACCGCATAACGGCGGTAAACCGAATATCCGAGCTTTCTGTTATAGCGTACCGTGATATTCATATAGTCCTCGGAAGGATTCTGGCTGACCAGTTTGTCAATTCCGTTTCGGGTATTCTCAACCCCCTCCCCGGCAAGCGCATAGATCGGTGCAAAATCCTTCTGCTGGTACTTCTTACCATATAGAAAATCCGGGCTCGGGGAATAGGCTGCATTGAGAGCCGCAGTGTTCGGATAGGTAAAATAGCCGTACATCTGGCTGATGTCAAGAGACATGCTTTCCAGGCTGTTTTCCTCTGGAAACCAGGTATTGTAGCCAAACAGATCCAGCTGCAGGACACACAGGATTCCGGCAACCCCCAAAACGGAGATAAGTGTGGAGTATTTCCCCGCAAACAACCTGCGCACATCCATATTGTAAATAAATTCGATCAGGCCGCAAAGCAGGACAACAGCCAGAAGGCTGAGCAGGATAATCCATTTCGTGCCGCTGCCGTACATGGAACCTGCCAGAACCCCGATGCACAGAGAAGTGGGTATGGAAATCAGCACCTTGATATAAGGAGCCGTCCTTGGAAATGCCAGAGCATTCTCCGCAGCCTCTGAGGGCCGTTTTTGGTACAGCAGAAGGGTCAGCAGCAAAAGCGCAGCCAGAAATACCGCCGTAACCGCCAGTATGACAGAAATGCTGTAAGTATCGGACGGTCGTACCAAGTGGCGCAGGAAATAAGAAAATGAGAAAATATAGCTGTCGTCCTGTGCCTCGTGGTAAGCCGTAACGCCCAGAATCTGTGTAAACATGGACAAAGGAGAAAGAAAATCATAAAGATGGTCCCAAACGCGTTCTTTCCCAGTACAATAAGTAGATAAAAAAAAGGATGGCAGATCAGCGGCCAGAGCCCCGGTAATGGATCCGTAAAAAAACAGAGAAGCGGCGGCCAAAATGCCTGTCACAACCTTTCCTGTCAGCATCATGGCTAAAATTGTGATATGATAGACCAACAGGAATGCCAGAGTCCCTCCCAACATGGAAATACCGCATCTGCCCAAAACTGAAATGGTCAGAAAACCATATCCTGAACCAGCCAGAATGGTAAACGCACATGCTGCCAGATAGGGCACTAAAAAAATCAGCAGTCCGCTCAGGTAGGAGAGGAAAAACAATTGTTTTCTAGACAGGGGAAGACTGTGGTAAAAATCCGTCCGTTCCCTGGAATGCAGATAGGCAAAACCGGTAACTGCGCACAAAGCACCCAGCAGCAGGAGGAGTACGGAGAGAAACAGATTGTAGCTCCCGTTGAGCAGAGCAGGAAATACATTGCGGAGCAGATCGAATTGCTCCTCCAGTCCGGCCTGTGTATTATTCGAGAAAGATGCTTCCACAAAGAGTATCGTACTGACCGTGACGCACAGCAGCAGAAGCACGGCAGACAGTACCGCAAGCCAGCCCCGGTGACGGATATCTTCTTTTATGAATTTACTGTATGAGATTTTTGATGTCATAACCTGCTACCTCCGTTTCGCTGATAAAGATTTCTTCCAGTGACAATGGCAGTACCTCCGCAAACAGCGGCTCTTTTTCCTGGGCGAGCTTCAATACCTCTGCCCGGGAACCCCGTGCAGTGACTGTCAGAAGAGACCCGCTTTTTTCATACTGCAGGACGGACAATTCCGAAAGAAGCTGTTCCTCCTTTGCATGGTTCGGGATGACGCACTGCATCTTGCAGAGACTGCATTTCATAGAATCCAGATCTTTTGCAAAGAGCAGACTGCCCTGATGGAGAAGGCCGATGCTGTCACAGATGTCTTCCAGTTCCCTTAAGTTGTGCGATGCGATGACAGGTGTAAATTCCCGCTTTAAAAGCTCTGCCGCAAACAGGCTCTTGACCGCCTGCCGCACTACGGGATCCAACCCGTCAAAGGTCTCGTCGCAAAGCAGATACCGGGTTCCCGTGGAGAAGCCCAGCAGGAGGGAAATCTGTTTTTTCTGTCCCTTGGAAAAGGTCTGAAGCTTCTTTTTCGGCGGAATATTGAACTTCTGCAGGAGACTGTGATAATTGTCCCTGTCAAACAACGGATAAACAATCTGATAAAAGCCGCCCATGGATTCCGGTGTGGCATTGGGAAAATAGGTTGCGCTGTCGGACAAAAAGCAGATATGCTTCTTTACGTCCATATGCTCGAATATGGGACTTCCATCCAAGGTGATCTCCCCTTCCTCTGGCTTTAAAATTCCGCTTATGAGACGTAGCAGCGTACTCTTCCCCGCGCCGTTGCTGCCAACGAGCCCGAAGATCAGGCCATCCTGGATCCGGGCTGTGATCCGGGTAAGCGCAGGCGTATCCTGGAATGCTTTACTGACGTATTTTAATTCGATCATAAGACACCTCCTCAACCATATACCTGGGCAATGACTGCCATACAGTCCGACTCCAGGATACCAAGTTCTTTTGCATGAAACAGGAGCCGCCGGAGATCTTCCAGGCAGGACTCCTTCTTTTTTTCAAACAGGGACGCACTTTCTGATACGAAATTTCCCCGTCCCTTGACGGAAAAGATATATCCCTCTTGTTCTAAAACGGCAAATGCCTTCTGTATGGTGTTGGGATTGATGGACAATTCTACTGCCAGGGAGCGGACCGAGGGCATTCGGCTACCCGGCGTCAGGACTCCTTTAACGATCAGCATCTGGAACTTTTCTACAATCTGCTCGTAGATGGGCGCACGGCTCTGGTAATCAATGGTGATCAATAGGGCACCTCCTTTTGAGTGACAGGACAATTGTTTTTCTTTTTTAAAAAGTGTATTATCTATATTAGTACACTTAGGCTATCATATAAATACAAGAAAGTCAAGTATTAACTGGATAGGGAGCTGGAAAAAGTTACTATTCGTTACTGTTCACACGGTGTCGTGCACTTGCTGCACGGCATCCGGCCAATTCAGTGATGGGGCGGGCATCTGGCCCCTCGCCGGAAGGCGACTTTTCGATGGGCTGGATGCCGTTACTGTGAGCACCCGGCCAGGGTGTGAATAGTAACTACTATTCACAGTCACTAGTACAGCATTGCGTATATAATGGTAAATAATGTGCCTGATATTTTTGTCAGGACAAGGCGGAGGAAAGAGGCGATGCGGTGGCATCGTTGATTGACGACAATGCAGAACTGGCAGAAATAGCAGGTGCATAATTCACCGTTAATTACGCAATGCTGTACTAGTAATCGGTTTGTGGCAAGTTGAAAATTTAATGCTTTAAATGGATACAGTAATATGCTATAATATTTGTTATCGGCTGTGTACCTTCCGGCCAGTACAGAAAAAACGCCGGATCTGCGGAACCGTTTTCCGTAAAATGACGGCATTTAAAGGAGGATGTGAACAGATGATTTGGGCAAAAGAAGAGACACTGCCCAGAGCTGAGATCGAGAAGATTCAGCTTGAGAGATTAAGGCAGACGGCGGCGTACATCTATGAACGGGTGGAGCCTTACCAGAAGAAGATGGACAGGGCAGGGGTGAGACCAGAAGATATCCGGACGCTGGATGATCTGAAAAAGCTGCCGTTTACATATAAGTCGGAATTTAGGGATAACTATCCCTTCGGCTTGTTTGCGGCGGATCAGAAGGATCTGGTACGTTATCATGCCAGTTCCGGTACTACCGGAAAGCCTACGGTGGTGGGCTATACAAGGCATGACCTGGACGTATGGCTCAACAATGTAGCCAGGATCGCCTGCATGGGCGGGGCCACGGCGGAGGACGTGGCACAGATTTCCTTCGGCTACGGCACCTTTACCGGGGCGCTTGGGCTTCACGGCGGCCTGGAGAAGATCGGGGCGTCAGTGATTCCCATGTCCTCGGGAAATACAAACAAGCAGATCATGTTCCTGCAGGATCTTGGAGTCACCCTTCTGGTAGCGACTCCCTCTTACGCGCTGCACTTAGGAGAGCAGATTCGGGAGCGGGGCATTGACCCGAAGAAAGACTTGAAGCTCCATATCGGGCTGTTCGGTGGGGAAGGTATGACCGAACCCATGCGGGACGAAATGCACAAGGTCTGGGGAGACCAGTTCATCTGCACCCAGAACTACGGCATGAGCGAACTCTGCGGGCCCGGTGTTTCCGGAGAATGTACAGAATTGTGCGGCATGCATATCAACGAAGACTGGTTCATTCCGGAGATCATTGACCCAAATACGGAAGAAGTTCTGCCGCCGGGCGAGCACGGTGAACTGGTGATCACCTGCCTTGGAAAAGAGGCTCTGCCCCTGATCCGTTACCGCACCGGAGATCTGACTAAGCTTATGTATGAGCCGTGCAGATGCGGAAGGACTACCTGCCGGATGGAGAATCTTTCAGGACGTGCCGATGATATGCTTGTCATCCGTGGCGTCAACGTATTTCCGACACAGATTGAAGAAGTGCTGTTCAAGATCGCAGAGATCGGTCCTCACTATGAGATTCTGGTGGAGAGGAAGAACCGCCTGGATGTAATGACCATCACAGTAGAACTGATTGACGACCGTCTGCTGGACAGCTATGCTTCCTTAAGCGAGCTGGAAAAGCGGATTAAGGCCGCATTGAAGGCACAGCTTGGGCTTGCCACACAGATCAGACTGGTAGCGCCCAATTCTCTGCAGCGGTTTGAGGGCAAGGCAAAGCGTGTGACAGATTTACGAAAGGATGGATTATAAAATATGGCAGAAAAGGTACTGATGCTGGGAAATGAAGCGATCGCCCGGGGAGCCTATGAGGCGGGAGTGAAGGTAAGTTCCGCCTATCCAGGGACACCCAGCACGGAGATCAGCGAATTTCTCGTACAATACAAGGATGATATCTATGAGGAATGGGCGCCCAATGAAAAGGTAGCCGCAGAGGTGGCAGTGGGCGCGAGCATCGCAGGCGTGCGTTCCATGGCCTGTATGAAGCATGTGGGCCTGAATGTGGCGGCAGATCCGCTGTATTCCGTATCCTATATGGGAGTCAACGGCGGACTGGTGCTGGTGGTTGCCGATGATCCCGGGCTTTACAGCTCACAGAACGAGCAGGACACGCGCATGGTGGCAAGAGCGGCCCAGATTCCGGTCATTGAGCCTTCCGACAGTGCAGAAGCAAAAGACTTTTTTAAGACGGCATTTGAACTCAGCGAACGGTTTGACCGCCCCTTTATATTCCGGACTACTACCAGACTGGCCCATTCCCAGGGGCTGGTGGAGCTGTGTGACCGTATAGAGCCTGAGGATAAGCCCTATGAGAAAAATGTCCGCAAGCATGTGATGATGCCTGTAAACGCGAAGTTTCGCCATGAAGAAATTGAAAAGAGAAATCAGGAACTTGCGGAAGAAGCAAATACGTTGCCTATCAACCAGGTAGAAATGCACGGCAGCCGAATCGGAGTCATTACCAGCGGGATTCCTTACCAGTATGTCAGAGAAGCACTGCCGGAGGCGTCTGTCTTAAAGCTTGGGATGGTGAATCCTCTTCCCCGGAAGCTGATCGAAGAATTTGCTTCCAAGGTAGAGACATTATATATTGTAGAAGAACTGGATCCCGTGATCGAGGAACAGGTAAAGTCCTGGGGAATCCAGGCAGTGGGTAAGGAAATCCTGACTGTACAGGGCGAGTACAGCGCCAATATGCTGCGCAGGGCGATCCTGAAAGAAGAGCTGGAGATTCCGGCTCCGACCCAGGCTCCCAACAGGCCTCCGATCCTCTGTCCCGGATGCCCCCACCGCAGCGTCTATCATGTGCTGAACAAGCTGAAGATGCATGCGGCCGGAGATATCGGCTGCTATACGCTGGGAGCGGTAGCGCCCTTAAGCGTGGTGGATACGACCATGTGTATGGGTTCGAGTATCTCTACCCTTCACGGCATGGAGAAGGCAAGGGGAAAAGAGTATGTAAAAAATTGGGTGGCAGTGATCGGCGATTCTACATTTTTACATACAGGCGTCAATTCCCTGATGAACATGGTATACAATCATGCAACCGGAACAGTGATGATCCTGGACAATTCCACCACCGGCATGACAGGACACCAGGACCATGCGGCAACCGGGAAGACGCTTCAGGGAGATCCCGCCTATGCCATTGACATTCCTGCATTGTGCCGGGCCATGGGCGTGAAGCATGTGGTGACTGTCAATGCATTTGACATTGAACTTCTGGAAAAGACGGTCAAAGAAGAAACAGCCAGGGATGAGGTATCTGTCATCATTACGAAATCTCCATGCGTACTTCTGGATAAGTCAAAGAAACCGCTGTATGCGGTGCATTCCGAAGCGTGTAAGAAATGCGGGATGTGCATGAAGCCCGGATGTCCTGCCATGACAAAGGCGGCAGACGGTGCCGTGCGGATCGATGATACCATGTGTACGGGCTGCGGGCTGTGTGCGGATCTGTGTAAATTCGGCGCGATAGAACTGGTAAAGGCAGGTGAGTAGAGGATGGCAGCAAAGAATATTATGATCGTAGGCGTGGGCGGACAAGGAACCCTGCTGACCAGCCGTATTTTAGGCAATCTGACCATTGCGGCAGGCTATGACGTAAAGCTTTCCGAGGTCCACGGGATGGCCCAGCGGGGCGGCAGCGTGGTGACTTTTGTGCGATACGGAAAAAAAGTGGCGGAGCCCATCGTGGAGGAAGGACAGGCGGACGTGATCATCGCGTTTGAACGCCTGGAAGCGTTGCGGTACGCGCATTTTCTGAAAAAGGATGGTGTTTTGATCGTCAACGACTGGCGGATCGATCCTATGCCGGTGGTGATCGGGGCGGCAGAATACCCGGACCACATCCTGGAAGACCTGGAAAAAGAACATAAGATCTACAAGGTTAACGCCACAGAAGAATCCAGGAAGCTGGGGAATCCAAGGGTATTTAACCTGATCGTGCTGGGAATCGCAGCACAGCATATGGATTTCACGAAAGAGCAGTGGTATGAGGTGATCGAAAAGACCGTTCCGCCGAAGACCATTGAGATCAATAAAAAGGCATTTGATGTGGGATATATAATTTAAGAGAAAGGCAGGTGAAGATAGAATGAAACAAATATCGGTATTTGTGGAAAACCAGCCTGGAAGCCTGATGCGGGTTACTACTGCACTCACGGAGGCGAAGATCAACATACGCGCAGTCTCGTCTTTTGACGCGCCCGAGTTCGGCATCCTCCGCCTGGTCGTGGATCAGCCGGCCCAGGCCAAGGATTACCTTACTTCGCAGGGATTTGTGGTGCGGGTGCAGGATGTCATCGGCGCGGAATTAAAAGATGAAAAGGGTAATCTGAATCAGATGCTGAAGATTTTGGCTGACGGTGAGATCAGTATCGGCTATATTTATTCCTTTGTAATCCGGGAGAAGAAGGCGCCGGTTATGGTCCTTCATTCGGATGATAATGAGAAGGCAAGAGCCGTATTAAAGGAAGCGGGGATCACGCTTGTGGATGATGAAGAGTTATAGAGACTCTTCTGTTATGAGCGGGAAACATCACCATTGCGTTTGCCGCTACAAAATAAAGAAGGAGCGAAGAGGAGATGGCAGGAGTTGCTTTAGAAAACTGGGTGGAAAGGATCAGAGACCCGAAGATGGAATGCATGAGCAGGGATGAGATGGCATCCCTGCAGAGCCAGCGGCTGGTCAAGGTGGTAAAGAAGGTCTATGAGAATGTGGATTTTTACCATAACAAGATGCGGGAGCTGGGAGTGGAGCCGGGAGACATCAAAGGAATCGAGGATATCGGAAAGCTTCCCTTTACGACGAAAGAGGATCTGCGGGAGAATTACCCTTTTGGACTGCTGGCGGTCCCAAAGCATGATGTAGCCCGTGTGCAGGGAACCTCCGGAACTACCGGAAAGCTAACGGTGGTTCCCTATACTCAGAATGACGCGAATCTGTGGGGAGAATGTGTGGCCAGGTGTCTGACTATGGCAGGGCTGACAGCAGATGATATCATCCATGTCTGCTATGGATACGGACTGTTCACCGGCGGACTGGGACTGGATTTCGGCGCAAGGGCGCTGGGGGCCATGGCGCTGCCGCTGTCCGCAGGCAATACCAAACGCCAGATGATGGTTATGGAAGACCTGGGCGCCACCGCATTTGCCTGTACGCCGTCCTATGCGCTGTATCTGGCGGAATCTATGCAGGAGGCAGGCGTAGTAGACCGCATGAACCTGAAAGCCGGAATCCACGGGGCAGAGCCATGGACAGAAGAGATGCGCAAAAAGATCGAGGGTATTTTACATATCAATTGTTTCGATATATACGGCCTGTGCGAGATCTTAGGACCGGGCGTGGCTCAGGATTGTATCCACCATGCGGGGCTTCATATCCATCATGATTATTTCTATCCGGAGGTGCTCAATCCGACGACTCATGAGCCATGCGCGGACGGAGAGACAGGAGAGCTTGTATTTACCACACTGACCAAAGAAGCCATGCCGCTTCTGCGGTACCGGACCAAGGATCTGACCAGCATCACCTATGAGACCTGCGAATGCGGGAGAAAGACTCCAAGAATCTCCAAGTTCACAGGACGTACCGACGATATGAAGGTCATCCGCGGAGTCAACGTATTCCCGACACAGGTTGAGGCCGCTCTGCTGAGCCTGGGCGGAGCAGTGGCGAACCATTATATGCTCATCGTGGACCGTGTGAACAACCTGGATGTGCTGACCGTTATGGTGGAAGTGGACGAGAGCATGTTCTCTGATGAGATCAGGAAGCTGGATGCGCTGCGGGATAAGATCGCAGCGGCATTAAAACAGGCGCTGGGCGTTGCCGTGCGTGTGAAGCTGGTAGAGCCGAAGACGATCCAGAGAAGCGAAGGAAAGGCCGTCCGTGTCATTGATAACCGGACGCTGTAAGAGGAAGTTACACCGCCACTAAGCTCGAAAATACCTCACTAAGTGGGCGGGTAACTATAACTCGTATGTAAGCGTCTAAAAAACAGGCGCTAAATACTCATAATAGGAGGGAAGCACTGTGGGGTTTACAATTCAACAGTTATCAGTTTTTTTGGAAAACAGGGAAGGACGTCTGGACGAAGTGCTGGCGGTCCTTGGAAATAATGATGTCAACATCGTGGCGCTCAGCCTGGCGGATACGTCTGATTACGGTATGCTCCGTATGATCGTATCCGACCCCAATAAAGGAAGGGCTGTGCTCAAAGAAAACGGGATCACAGCCATGCTCACCGACGTGGTGGCGCTGCGCGTCCCCCACGAGACCGGGTCGCTTGGCAAGGCCATGCATGCGATCGTGGAAGGGGAAGTAAACATCGAGTATATGTATGCCTTCGCAAACGGCGCAGACGCATCTGCAGTCCTAAAATGTGACGATCCGGCCAGGGTAGTAGATATCCTGCGCGGCAGCGGATTTGACGTCTGGGAAGCCTCCGAGGCCTATGTATCGAATATAAAAAACTAATCTGAACAGCAGAAATAAGAAAAGCCAGTCTCCACCGTTAATTACGCAATGCTGTACTAGACAGGAGCACACAAGAAAAAGAACCGGATAAAATCCGGTTCTTTTGCTTAATCACATTTTCCGTATTGCTTTTAAAATATTAATTCCAGGCTAATTTATAAATTAAAAGGTACAATAGAAATTCTGATTAAAGCTTTACTACGTTAGTTGCTTGAGGTCCCTTGGCTCCTTCTGTCACTTCAAACTCAACAGACTGGCCTTCTTCTAAGGATTTGAATCCATCTGTAACAATCCCTGAATAATGTACGAATACATCGTTCCCCTCAGAGTCAGAGATGAATCCATATCCTTTTTGGTTATTAAACCATTTTACTGTACCTGTCATTATGTTGCCCTCCATAAATTGAAAAGTAATATTGTTTCTGTACCATTGAGAATACAAATCAATAATACTTACATAACATAGCATATTTGACAGGGAAAGTCAATGAATTTCTGCGTATTGACGCGATTTAAGCGGCTGTCTGTATATTTTAACATCATTTAATCCGATTCATACAGCTATTGAAGGAGCTGTAAAATGATCTGTATGATCCAGAATGCGGCGAAAAGAATCACCCCGGCATTTAGGAATGCGGCTGAGAAAAGCTTCCCCTTCGGTACGGGGATTTCGGCCGGCAAAAGCTTCATTTTCTGATAATTGACTGCCAGACATACGATGCCAGTGATCACAAACCCCACAACTGTCAGGCCGTAGAGGCCGAAAAGCATCAATCCGGGAAGATGCGTTGACACTACGTTCATCAGCGCCTCCATATCCCCGGATCCGGAAGCATACATCAGCTCCTCATATGCGATCGATCTGATAAGGAAGATGCTTACCACGGAACCGAGAAAATTTACGACCATATGCATGCATATGGTATAGAGGATTTTTCCGGTCTTTACATATATAAATCCCCAAAATACGCCTAATATGAACGCATATGCAAATTGGTTCAGATTGCCGTGGAACAATCCGAAGAAAATGCCGGAAAAGAGGACCGCTATTTTTTCTCCGTATTTTATGGTACGGTCTATGAGCAGTTTACGGAAGATCAGTTCTTCCAGAACAGGGGCGCACAGCACCATGATAAAAAATGCAGTCCAGGGATTGATATCTGTAACAATATCCGCCAACGCATTGTCCACCGGAGAACCCTTGACTATGCTGATGACGAACGTCAGCCCCAATCCAATCAGATTGCTCAGGTACATCATGGCATAACAGATAAAAAACGCAGTCAGCCACTGCACAAATGTCATACGGTGCTTTTCCACAGGAACAGACGGTACCTGACGGATCAGCAGCATCATCAGCGGCATGGAGATCAGGTACATAGGTAGCATTGTAACCAACAGCCAGATATCCGTATCGTAAATACCGATAAAGGGAAGCTTCACAATAAGGAAAGCCGCGGCATACTGTACTCCAAAAATGAGCAGCGTCCCTAAAAAGTACATCAGACCCAGTTTCGTAAAATGATGCCGGATGGGTTTTATTTCATATTCCATAAATTTTGTCCTCTTTTCTTTTTTGATTATTAGATCAGGCAGCTTCCTGTATGGGATTCAGGCAGTGCCGGAGAGGGATTCCTCTTCCATTTTTAATTCGTCCATCACTTTCCGGTACAAGGCCACGGACAGCAGGAAGGCAAATACATCCGCAGCCGCCTGTGCTGACTGGATTCCTGTAAGGCCGAAGATCCGCGGCAGGATCAAAAGGGCCGGGATAAAGAACAGCCCCTGCCTTGCGGAAGCCAGGAGTGAAGCATAGAACGTCTTTCCCATGGTCTGGGTCATCATATTGTTCATCACGATCCACCCATTCAGAATCAATGTGGCACACTGGAAACGGACTGCCACCGTACCGATGCGGATCACCTCAGGGTCATCCCGGAAGATACCGATCAGATGTCTGGAGAGCAGAAATCCCAGAACCGCCAGTACGCCCAGGAATACGGTAGAAATCTTTACACAGAACCAGAACGCCTCCCGCACTCTGCCGTATTTTTTTGCACCGTAGTTAAATCCGCAGACCGGCTGGAAGCCCTGTCCGAATCCGATCAATGCGGAAATAGCGAACATAAAGATCCTACTCACAACAGACATTGCGGCAATGGCTGCATCGCCGTATGGATTGGCAGCAATATTCAGCGTCATTGCAGCTACACTTCCAAGCCCCTGCCGGAACAGGGATGGCAGTCCGCCTCCTGTGATCTCCCGGAGCCGTTCACTGCTCAGCCGGATATTTTTCAGCCGGATAGGTATACAACCGGAAAAACGAACTCCGGCAAACAGCAGGCAGAAGCTTATCAGCTGGCTGATCACGGTAGCTGCTGCAGCGCCTGCGATCCCCATCTGAAATCCAAAGATAAGGATCGGGTCCAGAATGATGTTCAGAATTGCCCCGAATCCCACGCCGATCATGGCATAAAAGGCATTTCCCTGAAAACGCATCTGGTTGTTCAGGACAAACTGAACAGTCATCCAGGGCGCGCCTATAAGGATGATACGGAGATATTCCTTTGTATAGGGCAGGATCGTATCGGTTGAACCAAGGATACGTGACAGCGGTGTAAGGAACAGCAGGCCGAAGATCAGAACCAGTACGCCCAGAAGCAGTCCACCGAAAAATCCGGTGGCCGCAAGCTCTTCCGCCGCATCATTTTTCTGAGCTCCCAGCTTTCTGGAGATGGAATTGCCGGAGCCGTGTCCGCAGAAAAAGCCCAGAGCCTGAATGACCGCCATGACCGGAAACGCAACCCCCACCGCGGCTGTCGCACTGGTTCCGATCCGGCCCACAAAAAAGGTGTCGGCCATGTTGTAAAATGAGGTGACCAGCATACTGATGATGGTGGGGACAGCCAGCCTCCCGATCAGCCCCGGTACAGGCGCTTCCGTCATCATCCGATACTTTTCGTCCTGAGACATGATGTGCTGCAATGAATGCACTTCCTTTCAGACTTATTTTGAGAATCAGGCATCCGGTAAAGCGCTTCCGGATACTTTTCTATTTTACCAAAATCTTATGGTTCTTGCAACCCGGCGCAACAAAGACTTCTGAAACTTACTCAAAAGCACTTGACAAAAGTACGATTTCGGACTAGACTTAAAAAGTATGATTTCGGACCAGAGAGGTGAAAAGATGAAACTAAAGCAGGAAAAAGCATTAAAAGAATACAATTCTTTGTGGCGTGAGATCGAGATGCTTTGGCATGAGATCGCATGGAAGGCGGGGGTATCCGACAGTGCCTTTGCTATACTTTCTACGATTCTGGAACTGGGAGAGGGATGCCTGCAGAGGGACATCTGCGATATGAACTATATCAGCAAGCAGACCATCCATTCTGCCATAAAAAAGCTGGAACAGGAAGGCCTGATCGTGTTCGGGCAGGAGAACGGCAGGGATAAGAGAGTGTATCTCACCGCGGAGGGCAAGATCTTTGCCAGAGAGCGGATCCTTCCATATGCAGACGCTGAAAACCAGGTGTTCGCAGAAATGTCAAAAGAGGAAAGTACAGAGCTGCTTCGTCTGACTGAGCTGTATCTGCACCGGCTCCAGGAAAAAATAGAGCGAAAATAAAAAACAGAAAGAAAAATAGAAATGAAAAGGATGGTGTAAATCATGAGAATACAATTATCAGACCATTTTACTTATAAAAGACTGCTTCGTTTTACGATTCCGTCCATCATCATGATGATCTGTACGTCTGTTTACAGCATTGTGGACGGGTTATTTGTCTCAAACTACGTAGGTACCACGCCTTTCGCAGCGCTGAATCTGATGATGCCGCTGCTCATGGGGATCAGTACCGTAGGGTTTATGATTGGGACCGGCGGAAGCGCAGTGGTGGCGATCAAGCTGGGAGAAGGGGAGCGCAAAAAGGCCAATGAATATTTTTCCATGCTGATCTATATCCTGATCGGAGCCGGGATCATAGTGGCTGTAACAGCCTTTCTTTTTATGCGCCCCATCGCGTATGCCATCGGGGCAACAGAAGATATGATCGGATATTGTGTGCTGTACGGAAGGATCCTGTGCGTGTCCCTTACTGGATTCATGCTGCAGATCGCATTCCAGAGTTTTTTTATTGTAGCGGAAAAACCGGAATTGAGTTTGAAGATGTCTCTCCTTTCCGGTATCACAAATGTGATCCTGGACTATCTGTTTATTGTAGTGTTCGACTGGGGACTCGCGGGGGCAGGCGCCGCCACGGCCGTGGGAGAGCTCCTCGGCGGAATCGGACCGATCATTTACTTTTCCCGGGAGAACAACAGTCTGCTCCGCCTTGGAAAGACCCGTTTTTATGGAAACGTCCTGCTGAAAACATGTACCAACGGTTCCTCGGAATTGATGACCAATATTTCATCCTCGATCGTCAATATCCTGTACAATTTCCAGCTGATGCGCCTGGCCGGAGAAGACGGTGTGGCGGCCTACGGCGTCATTATGTATGTGACCTTCATTTTTGCCGCAGTCAATATCGGCTATTCCATCGGAAGCGCGCCGGTGGTAAGCTTCAACTATGGAGCCGGAAATCATGCGGAATTAAAAAATATTTTTCGAAAAAGCATAATCCTGATTGGCAGCGCAGGAATCGTCATGACCCTTCTGGCGGAGCTGCTGTCATATCCAATGACCCGAGTGTTTGTTGGATATGACCCGGAACTGTTTACTATGACCTGCCATGGATTCCGGCTGTATGCGGTCTCCTTCCTTCTGAGCGGATTTAATATCTGGGGCTCCGGCTTCTTCACCGCTCTGGGAGACGGAGCCGTATCCGCATCCATTTCCTTTCTGCGGACTCTGGTATTCCAGGTGTCGGTTGTACTGATTCTCCCCATATTCCTGAAGCTGGACGGAGTCTGGCTGGCGATTGTCGCGGCAGAACTGCTGGCATTGTTCGTAACGGCTGTGTTTTTGATGAAAAAACGAAAAAAATACCATTATTTGTAGAAATCTGCTTTTCACAGACTATTTTCATACAAACGTATGTGAAAATGTCTGTGAAAAGTGTGGAAAACAGAAGATGTGAATAATGTGAAAAGTGTGAATAAATCGTGCGGCAGATAGTGGCGGGCTGTAAAATCAAACATATTTTGATATTTTTTTACATTAAAAAAAGAGGAATATTTCAGCTTTTTTTGTGGATATCATGTGTTTTTTCAGCACGGAGCACGGATTGTATACAAGTATACTTTAAACAATAAGGAGTGTATGGAATGAGGATTTTACTGACAGCGATCAACGCAAAATATATCCATTCGAATCTTGCAGTCTACAGCCTGAGGGCCTATGCAATACAGCAAAGGCATGAATACCGGGGCCGTGTGGAGATTGCAGAATATACGATCAATCAGCAGGTGGACGAGATCTTGATGAATCTGTACGCCCTGCATCCGGATGTACTTTGTTTTTCCTGTTACCTGTGGAATATCGTCTATGTGGAACAGCTTGTAAAAGAGCTTGGAAAAATCCTGCCGGATACGGAAATCTGGCTGGGCGGGCCTGAGGTCTCCCACCATGCCCAAAATGTGCTGGAAAGGCTGCCCCAGGTGCGTGGGGTGATGTGCGGAGAAGGAGAGGAGACGTTTCTGGAGCTCGCGGATCATTACAGTGGGAAAGGAAAGCGGCTGCAGGAGATAGATGGAATCGTCTATGCATGCTCTGAGAATATTTTCGTCAATCCCCCCAGGAAGGGAATGGATCTGAACCGTGTACCGTTTGTTTATGCACCGGACCTTTCCACTTTTTCCGGTGTCAGTGATCCGGCTTTCTCTGAAAGCAGGGAAGCCATGCCCCAGGAAGGTGAGATGCATTTTCCGGCGGAAGATCCAATGGAATGTTTCCGAAATAAGATCCTCTACTATGAATCCAGCCGGGGCTGTCCTTTCTCCTGCAGTTACTGCCTTTCCTCCATAGACAAGTGTCTGAGGTTCCGCAATCTCGATACGGTCAAAAAAGAACTTCAGTTTTTTATTGACCGGGAAGTTCCACAGGTAAAGTTCGTAGACCGGACGTTCAACTGCCGCCACGACCATGCATTTGCTATCTGGTCCTATCTGGCGGAGCATGACAGGGGAAAAACGAATTTTCATTTTGAGGTGGCCGCCGATCTGCTGAACGAGGAGCAGCTCGAATTGATCACTTCTATGCGCCCCGGTCTGATCCAGCTGGAAATCGGAGTACAGTCGACCAACCAGAATACTTTACGTGAGATCCGCCGTACCATGGATTTTGAGAAGGTGGGCGCGGCTGTCAGGAGGATCCGTTCCCGGGGAAATATCCATCAGCATCTGGATCTGATCGCAGGGCTTCCGTTTGAAGATTTAAAAAGCTTTCAAAAGTCATTTAATGATGTCTATGCGCTCCATCCGGAACAGCTGCAGCTTGGTTTTCTGAAGGTGCTCAAAGGCTCTTATATGGAAGAGCGGGCGGAAGGCTATGAGCTTTTGTACCAGGACCGGCCGCCTTTTGAAGTGCTGTCTACAAAATGGCTTTCTTATGAGGATGTGATCCGGCTCAAAGGGATAGAAGAGATGTTGGAGGTCTACTGCAACAGCGGCCAGTTCATACATACAATGAAACTTCTGGAAAAGGCATTTCCGGATGCATTTACGATGTATGACCGGCTGAGCGTCTATTATGACAACAGGCGGCTTCGCGGAATCAATCATTCCCGGATCCGGCGATATGAGATCCTTCTGGATTTTGCGGCAGAGTGGGATTCGACGCATAAAGAAGAATACCGGGAGCTTTTGACCTATGACCTGTACTTGCGGGAAAATGTAAAGAACCGGCCTGCGTTTGCGGGGGAGCCACGGGTCACAAAGGAAGAAGAAGCTGCCTTTTATGAGCGGGAAGCATCGGAGCGCCGGTATCTGCAAGGATATGACCAATATGATAAGAGACAGCTCAGGAAGATGACGCATCTGGAACGTGTAGATCATGGACTTTTTTTGTTTGACTACCGGAACCGGAACCGATTAACGAACCAGGCAACTGTGCATCAGATTCAATGATCAGAAAAATTTCCAATTTGTTGTAACGAATCTCTGTTTTTTCGGATATATAAGGGAAGATGCGTAAGAAACATGTCGCGGCAGTTTTTCCGCATTTCATACCCAAAGGGCATCTGCGGATTCCATAGAAGAAGGAGGTGAGCGCCCTGAAAGAGATTGAAAAAGCTTATACACAGCATGCGAAGGATGTATACCGGTATCTGTTAAGCCTCACCCACGACGAGGATCTCTCAGAGGAACTGACGCAGGAGACATTTTTCCGGGCCATGCGGACCATCGACCATTATGATGGAAGCTGTAAGCTGTCAGTATGGCTATGCCAGATCGCAAAGCATCTCTGGTACCAATGGCTTGACAAGCGCTCCCGCTGGAATCAGGTGGAGCTTACAGAGGATGTGCCGTGCCGGGAATCGCCGGAAAAGGCGACCCTGCTCTATATGGAAAAGACAGCGCTGTACCAGGCGATCCATACGCTTCCGGATCCGATGCGTGAGCTGGTCTATCTGCGGCTGACCGGGGAGTTCTCCTTTGCGGAGATTGCCAGGATCCTGGGGAAAAGTGAAAACTGGGCGCGCACCACATTTTACCGGGCCAAGCAAAAAATCATGGAAGAAATGGAGGTAGAGAGATGAAGTGCTGCATTGTGAAAGACCTGCTGCCAGGCTATATTGACGGCCTGACCAGCGAGGAGACCAATGAAGAAATAAAAATGCATCTGGAAAACTGCAGCTCATGCAATACCATTTACAGGCAGATGACGGAAGAACTTCCGCTTGAGATACCGCCGGAAAAAAAGGAGATTGATTTCCTGAAAAAATTAAAAGCGAGTATGCACCGGAAATATGTGATCGTCGCACTTTCCACCTGTGCCGTGCTGATCGGGGCCGCTGTTTTTCTGAAAAATTATGAGATACCGGTTTCCTATGATCCGGATTGTATGACTACGGAATTGTACAAGATAGCATATGTTCCAAACAGCCGCGGTCTCAGAGAATGGGTGCATATGGGGCCGGATCAGCCCAAAAGAGAGGATGGCCAAAAGGCTGATGCCGGGAACTATAAGACATTGAATCAGATCCGTTTTGTCCTGAACCTGTCGGAGGAACAGCAAAAGGCACTGAAGATCAATGATTTTATATCCAATGGCCGAACCGTCCAGCGGAACGGCAAGACCGTAAGGGTCGTCTACTATTGTTATACGAGAACTCTGTGGAACAGCCTGTTCCGCGGCAGCTTTAACAGCAGCACCATTCGTGAAGGAGATGTATTTGAAGAGGATTTTTACCGGAATCCCAACACGGATTATCAGCCGGTGGAAAGGGAAATCTACTATCTGCCGATGGGAAATATGGAGCGGCTCGACGGACTTTCGGACGAAGAATTTGACGCGAAGCGGGAACATGCCGAACTGGTATGGAGCGGTGTGATCTAAACTGCCGCATGGAGTCAAAGACCCTGCAGAGAGATGTCAGCCGTTCCAAATTCGAACCTATATTTTATAGAAGGAGGGATCTGATTATGTTTTATGCGATTTATTTAGTGGGAACTATTATCTGGATTCTGATGAACATTGGAGGCGGGTTTAGAAATCCGATCAATTTTATGGACAGCGTTACCGCCATGTTTATTTTGGTTCCGTGTATATTGATTCTGGTCTGCACCAGATCTTTGAAAGCCTTCGGCAGGGCCTTCCTGTTTGCCTTTGGTCATAGAGGAGATTCTGTCGCCGCATATAAAGAGAGCCTTCTGGCGGTCAAAATGGTAATACAGACTTCAGGCCTGTTCGGAAGCCTTGGTTTTTTAATTGGGATGTATGTCAGCATTCGCTCACTTGAGGATTTTTCTTCCGCCGAATCACTGGGCTGGATCCTCCTTGACCTGCCGGTGGCGATGATCTCATTTTTTTATCTGCTGCTGATCTGGATCCTCCTGCTGCCGATCTGTTTCATGCTGAAAAAATATATAGAGAATCAATAAAAAAGCCGCATTTTCTTATGTAATACCGAAAAACTGCCGATTCATTTTATAGTAGAGTAGTTTTATAGGATAAACAGCAAAGGAGTGGCAGGATGAGAATCAATACACAGAATATGTTTTGGATGCATACAGCGCGCCGTCAGAATGTGCATAACACGTTCAGCCAGTTTCTTCCCGGTTCGGCAAGAACGGCAAATACGCAGAAGACATTACAGCAAAAATCAATTTATGAAAAGGCGTCCGCACTGGTGAATGGCGGACAGGCAAAGGATATGGATATCGAGCTTGAGAACAGCGGACCGGCAGAATTGTCCTCGCTTTTCGTTGATAAAAAGAACATTCCGGCGAAAGCTGCCCAGAAGATTGACGCCTATTATCAGACGGCAGGAGCTTTGACAGACGGTATTACCTATAAGGAAACACGGCTGAAATACCTGCTGTCGGAATATGAGAAGATGTCTGAGAATGGTTCTGAAAAGCAGCTGGAAAAGATGGAAAAATTAATCGAATCCGAATATCAGGATATGTCCGGACTTCTAAAACCTGCGGCAGATATGCTTTTCGGAGAAATTCATCTCTCTGAAAAGGTGTACGGAAAAGAGTTTACTGAGGAATATCGGAAACTGCTCGGCGATATCCCGGATCAGATCCGCACGATCGCAGACGGGCTGAAAGACGCGGGAAGCGCAGAAGAAGCGTTGGAGCAGCTGGCTGCGGCAAAAGATCGGCTTGGCGATATTGCAGAGGAACTTGCAGGAAGATATCAAGCATATACCGGAAAAGAACTTCCTGGATATCAATATAAAACGGAAGCGGATTATCAGGAATCCGTAAAATCCTATGGGCTTCTCTGGAGCTGGGATGAGGTAGCAGTTGATACTTCCCATGTGGAAAATCTGGCGGACTATGGAGTGGATGTCCGCAGCTTGAGCAGCATCCCGGAGGCCGTGAATCTGATCGATACGACAGCATAGATTTTGCGATCGAATGGTATGGATGTTCCCAGGAGCATCCATACCGCATAGGATGATTTCATAATATTTTATTTAGTGCAGTGTCTCATTCACCACTATTTACGCAATGCTGTAGCAGGATGTCCACAGTCATCTCAAACGCGGTTCTGCCGGTGGCATTCTCAGAATCCTGCAGATTCGCCGCAAAGCAATAGTCTTTTTCATTTCCTTTCAGAAATCCCACGAACCATCCGTTCCCGCCGGATCCGCCGGACTCTGCAGTCCCAGTTTTCCCATATAATTTTCCGGCAGGCGTATCTGCAAGAAACAATGATTCTTTTACGGCACGTACATTTTCGGCATGGAAATCCCATCTGTTTTCTAACAAGCCAGTCAGAAGAATGACCTGCTCCACAGGGGAGATTTTTAAAGAGGATTCTGCCCAAAATGCATCCACCCCTCCGGTCAGGTCGCAATTGCCGTAAGAAATCCTGTCATAATACTGATACAGCGTGAGAAGTCCTATCTGCCGGTCCAAAGATTGAAAATACCAGTTTACGGAATGTGACATCGCCGTGTCCAGAGTATGATCCTGATTCCAGGCCTCAAAGGGCTGCAAAGTCCCATCCCAATGCTGGGCAGTAGAGCCGGGGGAAATGACCTGTTCCTCCAGGGCGAACAGACTGCTGTAAATCTTGTATGTAGAATCCGGCGATACACGCTGTTGGCTCAGCTCTTTGTTATAGATATGGTAGCGGTCATTTTCCATGTCATATAGTACAAAAGACCCCTTGATTCCGCCGAAATGGGCAGAAAGATCCATTGCCTCCCAGTTTTCACTCTGAAGCCGGAAAATCGGATCCGCAGATGCATACGCAGTATAAAGAGGGCTGGAGCAGCAGACAACCAACAGCGTCAGCAGGAGGATACCTGCACTTACTGCCTTTTGCCGTACAGAGTCCGTGTGATACTCTGCGATTGCCAGGATCCGCTGTTTGATACGGTTTCTGCTTCCGCCGATGGCGGATGCCGGAGAAAGGAATCTTCCCCTCCGTATGTGCTCGGCGTATTTCAGGAGCGTATGACCATACTCGGCTCCCTGGTCCTTTCCGATAAAAGAAATGACAGCATTGTCGCACGCAATCTCCTGGTCCTGGCGTATCTTTGCGAAGGCATACCAGGTCAGCGGATGAAACCAGTAAAGGATCTGCAGGATACACAATATGTAATTCAGCAGAGGATCCCTGCGGCGGCAATGCTGAAGCTCGTGCAGGAAGATGAAACGGATTTCGTTTTCTGAAAACCGGATGTCCAAATCAAATGGGATCAGGATCTTAGGGTAAAGCCAGCCATAGGAGATCGGACTCTGGATCCCTCCGCAGGCATAAAGCTTCACATTGCTCTTGATGCAAAGACTTCGTCTGCAATCCAGGAATTGGCTGTAAAGAGCGCTTTCCCCGGCTTCTGTGACAGCATATCCCTGCTTTCTCAGACGATAGATTTTGACCATTGTGCAAAAAAGGACTGTACCCGCGGTAAACATACCGATGATCCACATACCGCACAGCAGTGCCGTAAGCCTGGCATTGGACGAAATAACCGCAGTGGAAAAATCCTGGACAGTCACATTCGAGAGCAGATGTGGGCCTTCTTTGCCCGTGGAGGAAACAACTGCGGATTCCGGTACTGTATTTAAGAAAAAACCGCGGATTCTATACCATATATTTTCAGTGGGGATAATATTGCAGGGAAGTATCGGCAGGATCATGGCAGCCAGAAACGGATACCACAGCTGATACTGCGCGCGCATGGTAAGATGCTTTTTCAGACCCCATTTTAAAAGGAAAAGAAATCCCAGTAATAGGCTGATCAAAATATTACTCATCATGAAACGAACTGGAAATATCATGAGACGCCACCATTCCTCTCTTTGATCTCACTGGCCGGGCACATCCCCGCAAGGATGTCCGTCCGGCCGTTCCATTTCTTAATTATAATTGCTGAGCAGGCAGAATACAAGTATCAACACGGCTTTCATTATAATTCTGGCCTGTCCCCCACAAAAAAAGCTTTTTCGATTTGAAAATCAAGTTCCTTAAGAACGATATGGCTGCCATAGCTTTTCCTTAACCCATTAACTTGTATTGCTAAGTTCGGACAGTTGTTCCCATTTTCTTCGTTCACAATCTCCATTGCGTTACAGTTCACGGCCCAACCGGCCGCGAACTGTAACGCATCCAGCCCATTGAAAAGTCGCCTGACGGCGAGGGGCTGGATGCACGCAACCGCTATTTTACTGACCGGATGCCTTGCAGCGGGGTGCAAGGCACCGTGAACAGTAACGGCCATAAGGATATAAATAAAAGCTAGTACAATGTTGCATTAATAATTGAGTAATAAGTGCTCGCTGTCTATGCCATTACTGCGTTGGAGTCAGTCAACGATGCTACCGGCATCGCCTCCTTCCTCCGCCTTGTACTGACATGAACATCGAACGCTTATTACTTCAAAATTAATGCAACATTGTACTAGTATTCAGACTGTAGAAAAAAATCGGATCATATGGTAGAATGGATTTGGAAATATTTCCAGCTGTGCGGTTGGATGCCGTATGTATGATCAAGTAAAATATAAGGATGGAAGGGGACTCTATGGAATTTGAAGACTATTTTCCGATTTGGGATAAACTGACGACGATTCAGAAACAAAAGATTTCCGGCAGTGCGGCGGAACGCACGGTCAAAAAGGGAACCATGCTCCATAACGGCAGTATGGAATGTACGGGTCTGCTGATTGTAAGGCATGGGCAGCTCCGGGCTTATATCCTTTCGGACACAGGGAGGGAGATTACCCTTTACCGTCTGTTTGATCTGGATATCTGCCTGTTCTCTGCTTCCTGTATCATGCATTCGCTCCAGTTCGATGTCACCATCGAAGCGGAAAAGGAGACGGATCTGTGGATCATTCCTGCCGAGGTCTGCAAAGGAGTCATGGAAGAATCTGCGCCTGCGGCGAATTTTATGAATGAGATCATGGCATCCCGTTTCTCAGAGGTCATGTGGCTATTGGAGCAGATTCTGTGGAAAAGCTTTGACAAGCGGCTAGCCGGATTTCTTCTGGAAGAAAGCGCGCTGGAAGGAACAGATTCCCTGAAGATCACCCATGAGATCATCGGCAACCACCTGGGCAATCCCCGGGAAGTCGTCACCCGGATGCTCCGTTATTTCCAGAGCGAAGGGATGATTCGGCTGTCCCGCGGGATTGTAGAGATTACCGATCCGGAAAAACTCCGCAGAATCAGTAATGGGTCGTGATTCATATGATATCGCAGAGATTCTAAGCTTCCTGACAGGCAGACATTTGAATCTTATAAAGTCAATGATCCATGCCGCAGGGGGCTGCAGTCTCCGCCAGACGGCGGTCATGTATCAGGGATGCATAGAAACGGTAGCCGCCGGAAAGATTTTTGCAGTCATAGCCGTTTCCGGACAGAATCCGGCAGGCAATATAGCTTCTCAGTCCGCTCTGGCACATCACATAGACCGGCTTGCCTTTTTCCAGATCTCCCAGATGCTCCCGCAGGTCATCTACCGGAATATTTATAAATCCGTCAATATGTCCGTTTTGAAATTCTCCCGGGGTACGGACATCCAGCAGGGTGATGCTTCCGTCACGAGGAAGATCCGCCACGTCCTCCGGATGAAACTGTTTTAAAATTCCTTTTTCTATATTCTCAATCATAAATCCTGCCATGTTGACCGGATCCTTGGCTGAAGAATAGGGCGGCGCATAGGCCAGGTCAAGCTCCCGAAGCTCTGTCGCCTTTAACTGGGCATGGATGGCTGCAGCCAGCACGTCGATGCGTTTGTCTACACCCTCATAGCCCACGATCTGGGCGCCCAGCAGACGATATGTTTCCTTTTCAAACAAGACCTTCATCGTCATCAATTTCCCTCCGGGATAATAGCCAGCATGGCTCATAGGGGAAAGAATCACTTTGTCGGTCTCGATACCCGCTGCCCGGGTATTCCTTTCGTTCAATCCGGTGACGGCGGCAGTCAGATCGAATATTTTGATGACCGAGCTTCCCTGAGAACCGGAATATCGGCTGTCTCCGCCGCAGATATTGTCTGCTGCGATACGTCCTTGTTTATTTGCGGGACCAGCCAGTGAGATCAGGGCATCCTGCCCAGACACGGCATGTTTGACCTGTACCGCATCCCCGACTGCAAAAATATCTGGTACGGAAGTCTCCATCCGGTCGTTGACCAGAATGCTGCCCTTTATTCCAAGCTCCAATCCGGCTTCTTGCGCAAGTGCGGTATCCGGGGTCACGCCGATGGCCAGGACCACCATATCGGCATGAAGTGGGACTTCATCTTTCAAAAGAATCTCGATGCCGCCGTCTCTTTCCTCAAATCCTTCCACTATATGCCCTAACGCTAGCCTGACCCCGTGTTTGCGCATTTCACTGTGGATAAAGGATGCCATATCTGCGTCAAAAGGGTTCATTAGCTGCTTCGGCCGCTGAACGATGGTTACCTCCATGCCCAGTTCACGCAGATTCTCAGCCAGTTCCAGGCCAATAAAGCCGCCGCCTGCTAAGACCGCAGACTTTGGATGATTTTGAACGATGTAGTCTTTGATGCGGAAGGTATCTTCCACCGTCCGCAGAGTAAACATTTTTTCCAGGCCGATGCCGGGAAGTCTTGGCTGAGTGGGTTTTGCCCCCGGGGAGAGGAGAAGCTTATCATATCCCTCCTCAAAGGTCTCTCCGTTTTCCAGATTACGGACAGAAACACATTTTCTTTCCGGATGGAGCGCAATCACTTCATGATGCACCTTCATCGTGACCCGAAAGCGGGAGAAGAAGCTTTCAGGTGTTTGGAGCGTCAGTTCTTCCGGATCTTCGATCACCCCGCCTATGTAGTAAGGCAGGCCGCAGTTTGCGTAGGAAATATATCCGGAGCGTTCAAATACGATGATCTCCGCCTGTTCATCCAGTCTGCGGATCCTGGCTGCCGCGGTGGCTCCGCCTGCCACACCGCCTACGATTATAATTTTCATATCACAATTCCACCTTTCCCGAGTAGGAAGCCATTCCCCCGATATTTTTTACATTCTGAAACCCCATCTGCCTCAGTCTGCTGACCGCCTGGCTGCTTCTGCTGCCGGAATAGCAGTAGACAAAGACGGGGGTGCTTTTATCGTGAATGATGCCTTCCGCCTGGCCGATAGACTGCAGCGGTATATTTCTGCTGCCCGGAACGTGTCCCTCCCGGTATTCCTGAGAGGTGCGAACATCCAGCAGAACAGCATCGGGAGCCGCACTGTAATCCTGGATTCCCTGATTGATATCCGGCTGCCGTAAAAAGTCAAATAAGCCCATATTTCATTCCTCCTGGTCGTTTGATGGGATTAGTATAACATATTCAGGTTCGGATGACTGTGATAATATCACAGAGCAGTTTTTAAAGTGTGTGATAACATAAGCTCATAAACAAACGGGAATGATGAAGAAGGCATGTAGCAGGGGCAGTATAAAGGGATTGATGGTTACTGTTCACGGTGCCTTGCACCTTGCTGCAAGGCATCCGGCCGGTAAAATAGCGGTTGCATGCATCCAGCCCGTCTACACTCCGTTCCGGTCCGTCCTAAACAAGCGTCGCTGGCGCTTAGTACCTCCGCCAGGCGACTTTTCAATGGGCTGGATGCGTTATAGTTCGCGGCCGGTTAGTTGTTATAATATATTTGAGCAAAATCTGAGGCAGAAAACAGTTTGAAAATGACGGAAGGAATGTGAAAAGAGATGGAGATGAGAAGGAAGAAACTTCCGACTGGAAAGTGAAAAGCTGAATGAACATGATAAAGCAGCGTACAAAGAACTTTTGGATAAAAATATGAATGAAGGTACGCTTGGCAGCAGCTTAAGGCAATTCAGATAAAGGAAATACAGTTACAGGAAAGCTCTGAGGCAAGGTTGTTTCAGGGCTTTTTTCATGCCATCTAACAGTCAATCAGTGGTAGTTTAAAAGTTGCATCCAGCAGTATATAAAGCAGTACGAAACCATGTTTAATTTGATTTTGGGGTATGGTCTGCTTTGATAAAAATAATGTTTGGATTCTGATAAAATTATCAGGATAACGACGTGCTGGCCTTAGAACATAAGATATACTTTTGGATTATAAGCACCAGAAAATGTTATTTGAATAAGCTCTTTAGGCGTGTACAAAAATATGATACGAGGAGGTGTGAGGGAAATAATATTA
>Ga0137307_100222_pt1 | contig 87434 bp, 72 predicted proteins | sample NAcewD2O_March_2_FD_97180 | JGI IMG/M metagenome (GOLD analysis project Ga0137307, IMG submission 97180) | Mouse cecal microbial communities from Vienna, Austria - N-Acetylglucosamine amended D2O_March | ecosystem: Host-associated > Mammals > Digestive system > Large intestine > Cecum | place...
GAAATGGGGGTTGCTAACTTGGATCATTACATAAGATGAACTATTCTATAGTTTATTTGTGTAAGGAAAAGATTTTGAGAAGTATCTGAAATTAAATGGAAAGCCTTTGAGTTTGGTGACTTGAAGGCTTAAATTGATAGGGGAAGAGGGCCTTATATATCTGCATCATATAGTTGCAAATAAAATAGTCTTGTATACATGGAAAAAGCTCTGTATTATTTGACTTCAATATGATAAAATTGAAGTCAAATAGTACAGAAAGGAAACCGTCACTTCTGGGCAAGAGGATATTATTGCGAAACGGTCGGTAATGTCAACGAAGAGACGATAAAGAAGTATATTCAGGAGCAGTACGAAAGGGATAGGATGGAGCATTAAAAGAGAGCCGCTTTTAAGCGGCTTACCAGTAAAGAAAGAACGGTTTGCTAGACCTCCTTTAGGCGGAAATGCAAAGGTTTTGCCCCAGGGGGGGCTATCCTATTCCACCAGCTGAGCTGGTGGTTGAGCCTTTCGGCGGTGAATTAAACAAGGAAACAGCAACTTTGAGAGACAAAATAGGTCGAGAATGTGGAGAAAGAGGTTGCCGATGGAGAGAAGAGAGAATGAGAAATCATAGTTAATATCTGATGATTATTACATAGCCGAGGGGGGCATTTACGAAAATTCCTCGGCTTATTTTATTTTCTGGAGGTGATTTTATGATTAGATCTTTAGAAAATGCGGACATCATGCGTATCGCGTATTGTGAGGACGAGCCTGCGCAGGCGGCGCTTGTCCGCGACATGGTCATGCAGTGGGCGGGGAGCCGCAAGATCACGGCGGAGGTCATTTTGTATGAGAGCGCGGAGGAATTTTTGTTCAAGAATGAAACATTTCTATATGATGTCGTTTTCCTGGATATCGCGATGCGGCAGATGAACGGCGTGGAACTTGCGCGCGCGATCCGGCAAAAAGACAAAAATCTTCCGATCGCCTTTCTGACGGCGGACAGGACGTTTGCGATCGAGGGATATGAGGTGCATGCCGTTCGGTATCTGCTCAAACCGGTCACGGCGGAGAAGCTTGGCAGTCTGCTCGACGAACTGTTGGAGGCGGCAGAAAAGGATATGAATCTCTCATGTGTCGAGCAGATCAGCCGCGCGGAGTGTATGCTCTCCGACGGGACGCGGCTGCCGGTCAGCCGCAGTTCCTATCAGGATCTGAATGAGCGGTTCATACGGTATTACAGGGAATGAGGCTCCGCATATAGGCAGAGCGAAAGGAGCAATATATGAAGGAAATTAAAATCAGGTTATTGTGTGTGATCTCGATCAATGTGATCGGGGTGATCGGTCTCATTTATTTTGCCATTCCGTTTCTCGTCCACGATACCAGGATCGTTAATCCGAATGCAATGCTGCCTGCCGAAGCATGGGATTGGGCGGGGATGATATTGACGTTCGGTCTGGTGCCGCTTCTGATCGCGAATGGTTTCGGCTTTTTCTTTGTGCGGGGAAAGAGAAAGACAGTAAGATTTTTATTTTTTATTCCAAGTGTGGTGTGCCTGGTGATCGTGTATCATTACTGGACTCTGGCGATGGCTATGGAGTAAGGATCATGGTGATACTGTTAATTTTGTTCCTGCTTGTCATCATTGTCTGTCTGCTGTACCGCACGATGGATAAGGCATATGAGCGGCAGATCGCCGCGTACCAGAACAAGCTGCTGAAAAACCAGGTTGACGAGGTGCACAACATGTATCTCACGATGCGGGGCTGGCGGCACGATTATCACAATCATATGCAGTCTGTCAAGGCGTATCTGGCGATGGACAGTCTGGATGAGGCGAGGGCTTATCTCGACAGACTCGAGCAGGATCTTGACGACATCGATCTGCTGTTTCACACGGGAAATATCAATGCGGATGCTCGACGAGGAGTACATCACGACAAAGCGCGGCAACCATGGGCATGGATTAAAGCGCATCAACAATATCGTGGACAAATACGACGGCTACATCAACCGCAAGAACGAGCCGGGCGTCTTTGTGACGGAGATCATGCTGCCGATATGATCCCATACATACACCAGACCATCCAGGTACAGATTTTTACCGTCTGTGCCTTTTTCTGTGCAAAAAAGGGAGAAAATGGTAGGATGGTGGCAGCGGAGCAAATAGGGGAAAAGAAAGGGAGAGAACAGATTATGAAGCAGCATTCATTATGGAGCAATTACCGGTACACGTATGGACCGCTGTGGCAAAAAAAGAAAAAGATCGTCCTCAGCACGATCGCGGAGGCGGTGTTCTACGTCTTTGTGCCGATCGTGGGAATGATGACCACGTCCATGATCATAGGCAGCCTGGAACAGGGGATCTCCATGTCAAAGCTTGTCCTGCTCGTCCTGGCTGCATTTGCTGTCTGCGGTGTGCTGAACATCGCAAAGGGGTATCTGGAGGCGCGGCGACGGGCAGTACATCGAGGCGAGGACCGAACTGTTCATCATGGATCAGATCGAGAAGGATCTGACAGTCAGCATGGAGCAGTATGAGGACGAGGAGATCCACAAATTAAAAGAAAAGTCGGACAACTGTCTGTGGGCGAACTTTTTTGGTCTGGAAGGTTTTTTCCGCCACAACAGTGATCTTTTGAAAAGTGTGCTGGGGCTTGTGGTCTATGCGCTGCTCGTGGGCAGCATGAACTGGAAGATCCTGGCAATGCTCATCGCCATGTCTGCAGTCAGCGCGGCGGCAGCGTACAGGGTGACGCGCTATTACCAGAAGATCAAGGATCCGGTCGCTGAGCAGCAGATGACGATGCACTATATCAACCGCGAGGTAGACGACATCCAGGGCGGCAAGGATATCCGCATTTTCGGGCTGGAAAGCTGGATCATCGGGAAGTTTGACGCGGCGATCGGGCGGTGCCGCCAGCTTCATTTTCGCTGGGACATGCGCTCGTATGGCAGCAATATCCTGGACACGGTGCTGGACGCGGTGCGCGACGTGATCTGCTATCTGTATCTGATACTGCAGCTCGCTGGCGGCATGCGTCTGTCGGAGTTTGTCTTTTATCTGGGGCTGATCGCCGGATTTTCCAACTGGATCGGCATGATCAGCAAAAGTGTGGCCGCTGTCAGGCAGGACAGTGACAGCATCAACGACCTGCGTGCCTATCTCGACCTGGAGGAGGAAAAGCCGTCCGGCGAGGCGGTGGACTGCAGTGCGTGGACGGATATCGAGATCGAGTTCGATCATGTCAGCTACCGCTACTGCGGCGCGGAGGCGGAGACGCTGCGCGATGTCAGTTTCCGCCTGGCGGCGGGCGAGAAGATCGCCCTTGTCGGTGTGAACGGCGCAGGCAAGACGACGATCGTGAAGCTGATGGCAGGGCTGTATCTCCCGACATCGGGCACCGTGTATGTCAACGGTGTCAGCACGAGGGATCTGGACAGGAAAAGCTATTTTGCCAGGCAGGCGGCTATCTTTCAGGAGCCGTTTCAGACCTCCTACAGCATCGGTGAAAATATCGCGCTGGCGGAGACGTACGACCGCGAGAAAATGTGGAAGGTGCTCGTGCAGGCAGGGTTTGACCAGAAGATCAGAAGCCTGGCAGGACAGCTTGATACCCATCTGGGCAAGGACATCGTGCCGGACGGCATAGGGATTTCCGGCGGGGAGCAGCAGAAACTTCTGCTGGCGCGGGCGCTTTACCGCGATGCGTCGCTCGTCATGCTCGATGAGCCCACAGCGGCGTTGGATGCGCTGGCGGAGACGGAGATCTACGAGAAGTATCAGACCCTGCTGCGGGGGAAAAGCGTGCTCTTCATCTCGCACAGGCTTGCCTCCACCCGGTTCTGCGACAGGATCATACTGTTGTCCGAGGGCTGTGTCGTAGAGCAGGGGACGCACGAGGAATTGATGCGGAAGCAGGGCGCATATCACGAAATGTTCCAGGTGCAGAGCAGATACTATCAGGATGCCGGGCAGGGGTCTGAAAAACCGGATGGATCAATTTCGTAGAAGGGGATCATAAAAGGGGATCATAGGAGGCGTATCATGAAGAAAAATATGTCGATACAGGAAATGTGGCACTATATCATATTTCAGACAAAGGCTACAGGACGATCAAGGCGGCGATCGTGATCGGTGCACTGACCGCGGCGGCAGTGCCCTATGTAAACAATACCTTTTACGCGGGGATACTGGACCGCCTGGTGCTCGCAGAATATGACACGGCTGTCATATATGTGGTGTGGATGGTGTCCGTGGCGCTTGTCCTGAAACTCGCCGCAAAGGGCTGTGAGCGGATCGTGGCTCACTACTGCAAGCCGTGTGCGGACGAGATCAAGAAAAGGACTGCGCGGAAGGCATTTACCATGGAGTATGAGATGATCGACCGGACAGAGACGCTGGAGGCGTTCCGCAGGGTGCGCGCAGGCGAGATCGGGATGGGCGGCGTGGAGCGCCAGCTGCAGACGATATTCGACTTTTTCCGGGAGCTTGCGGGAATCGTCTTCGCGTGCGGCTTTGTGCTGGTGCTCTTTGCCAGGACGGACAGTGACAAGGAGAATATGGCGGTGTCGGTGTTTCTGGCGGCACTGATGATCGCCGCGTTTGCGGTCGTGTTTGTGCTGAGCGATCATTTTTCGAAAAAAGAGGGCGAGGTAATGGTGGAGACAGCGCTGAAAAACGAGCATGTCAACACGCTGTCGGCGTATCTGCTGAACCTGATCAATAAGGAAACGTATGTGAAGGATATCCGGCTTTTCGGTCTGAAAGACTATCTGTACAAAAAGACAGAGGTGTTCCGCACGGTGGGGAGGATGTACACGGAGCAGGGATGTTACAGCGGCAGGTGCCGTGCTGTGCCGACCTTTGCCGCGCAGATGTTTGCGGCTGTCACGTATATCTGCATCGCGGCAAAAGCGATCGCGGAGGCGGAGATCTACGAGAATTTTAACGCGCTGATCCGGAATAAGACAGCGGTCTATATCTCCCACCGAATGAGCAGCTGCAAGTTCCGCGACCGCATCGTGGTGCTCGGGGACGGGCGGATCCTGGAGGAAGGGAACCATGAAACGCTGCTGGCGCAAAAGGGAACGTACTACAGACTGTACAGTGCGCAGGAGGCGTATTACGGACATTCTTAAAAAATTTGAACAGGAAAATTTAGGAACCATGGCTGGTTTGACAGTTTGAGTAGAGGTGTGGTACAATAATAGACGTTGTGCTGTGGTCGTAGTGTCATGCAGACAGAACCTTACAGAAAAGAGGCGTGTTGCCCCGTCTGTCCATACAGGGGCATCGTGGGAAGGGAGGCGGCGTGCTTATGGAATATAGTGGAAACGGCAGCTCGGACGTGGACAGCTGGAAGGAAGTCATCCTGGTATACAGCTCTGCGCTAAAGGAGATCGGAACCAAGCTCGAGATCCTGAATGACGAGTTTCAGCATGTGCATCAGTACAATCCCATAGAACATATCAAGTCGAGGATCAAGACTTCGGAAAGTATCGTGAAGAAACTGAAAAAACACGGTTATGAATCGACGATCGACAACATGATCCGGTATATCAATGATATCGCCGGAATCCGGATCATCTGTTCCTTTACAACTGATATATACAGGATCGCCGAGATGCTGGAGCGGCAGAGCGACATCAATATCCTGTCGGTAAAGGACTATATCAAGCGGCCAAAGCCGAGCGGTTACAAGAGTTATCATATGATCGTCTCCATCCCGATCTATCTGTCTGAGAAGCGGGTGGACGCGAAGGTGGAGATACAGATCCGGACGGTGGCGATGGATTTCTGGGCAAGTCTGGAGCATAAGATCAATTACAAATTTGATGTGAATGTTCCGGAGCATATCAAGACAGAACTCTACGCATGCGCCGAGATGGTGTCAGAGCTCGATGCGAAAATGTTGTCACTGAATGAGGAAGTCAAACAGCTGTCGTTGGAGATACCGCCGGATTGAGGGGCTGATTTCTACAGCTCCCTGATCGGCACAGACAGGCACAGAAATGAGGAGTGCCCCAGTCATTCTCGAGAAATCAATCTCTGGAATGAACCGGGGCTATTATGAAAAAATTTATCTATGTGTAATGAAAACACTATGTTGTTGCTTGCTATATTTCAATATTACCATTGGATTGTGAACAAAGTATGAACAAAATGTTAGTTTATTGTAAATATGCATATTGAGATAAAGGAACGATAATTGTTTCTATGCAAAATAAACAAAGATGTTGTAAGGGAGCCTGTTTAATGATAAGATGATATCAAGGTCAGGAAGGATACCAAGGGATATCGGATAGACACGGGAAAGGTACGGTTGAGGAAAATGGATAATTTCATGGACAAGCTTGCGCAGAAATTCAGCGCGCAGGAGATGATCAGGGCTAATTCCCAGGCAGAGGCGGAGGAAATGAAACGGCTGCAGCTGCAGGTGGCGGAATATGAGAAGATATTGCAGGAGATGAGAAAGCTCAATTACCGCAATACGGAGCTGGCAGAAAAGCTGGACATGATGATCGGGGACAATGCGGACAAGATTCAGGGCATGAAGGAGGACGAGCAGCGGCTGATCGCGGCGCTCCGGGACTTGACGGATGAGCAGACGAGGAACCGTGAGGCGGAGGAGGAGCGCATCCGGCAGGAGCGCGCGGCGGAGAGCCAGTCACAGACAGATCTGTCTGCAATAACAGATCTGCTCGAAGATAAGTTTCAGAAGTCCGATGATTTTGTGCACAAGGAGAATGTCAAAGTATACAGAAATGTGCAGGCCGTTGTGGTGGATGAGATCAAACGCTGCATGGAGAGCGTGCAGGGTGAGCGTGCGGAGCTGAAAAAAGAGCTGGCGGATGAACTGAAGAAGGAGCTGGGCAGAAAACTGAACAGTGTGCTGGTGTTCAGCGTGGTCTCGGCGGCGATCTCGACGGTAAGTGTCGTTCTGTGGGCACTCCTGGTGACGGGGGTGATCCGGTAGAGGATCAGGAGGGAGCGGTGATGGCAAAGATCGCATTTAAACCGGGAAACATGCTCTATCCGCTGCCGGCAGTGATGGTGAGCGTGGCGGACCGGGAGGGCAGGACCAACATTATCACGGTCGCGTGGGCAGGAACGATATGTACCAATCCGCCGATGGTGAGCATATCCGTCCGTCCCTCGAGGTATTCACATCACATGATCGCGGAGACGGGGGAGTATGTGATCAACCTCACGACGAGGGAGCTGGCCCGCGCCGCGGATTACTGCGGGGTGCGCAGCGGCAGGGATGTCGACAAATGGAAGGAAGCGGGTCTGACACCGCTGGGGTCGGACGTTGTGAAAGCCCCGTGTATAGCGGAAAGCCCGGTGAATATAGAGTGCAGGGTAGTGCGGACAGAGCAGCTGGGCTCACACGATATGTTTATCGCGGATGTGGCGGCTGTGCATGTCGATGACCAGTACATGGACGGGAAGGGGCGTTTTCATTTGGAGGACGCGAGGCCGATCGTGTACAGCCATGGCGAATATTACGATCTTGGAGAGAGGCTTGGCAGATTCGGGTACAGCGTGCAAAAAAAGCCTTGACGAATGGGATGAAAAACATTATCATAGAGTTGAAAATGCCACGAAGATGTAGCATCAGATTTTCTTTTACTGCGGAAAAGCGCGGAAAGAAAATCTGGTGCTATTTTGTTTATGGGGGTGCCCTATGAATCAGTTAGATAAAAATATCGCAGCAAATTTAAAGCGGATCAGAAAGTCCAGAAATATGAGCCTGGATGCGATGGCGGAGAAGACAGGCGTGAGCAAGAGCATGTTAGGCCAGATCGAGCGCGGGGAGTCCAATCCCACGGTGGCGACGATCGCAAAGATCGTAGATGGCATCAGGATCTCTTTCGAGGAGCTGGTCTATCCAAAACAGGAATCGGTGCTCATCATAGACAATGAGAAGCTTCCTCCTCTGCGCTCGGAGACGGGGGCGTATCAGGTGCGATCGCTCTTTCCGTATGACAGGCGCAGGAATTTTGAAGTGTACGAGATGAAAATAGAGCCGGGTGAGGGCTGTGGATGCTTTTTGACGGGTGAGGGGAACTGCGAGTACATCATCGTCGTGCAGGGCGTTCTGACGCTCGTGACTGCGGAGGGGACGTACGAGGTATCAGCAAACCACGCCATAAAGCTGGATACCGCCCGGGATCACAGCTATCATAACAGCGGCAGCAGCCAGCTGATCCTGAATCTGTTTGCGGCAGGCACATGATGCGGCCGGGGTATAAAATGCCTCTTTTTTTCTTTACATTATCCCCAAAGGCTGTTAAAATGATATCTGTCAGAAAATACAACAGATATTAAGGGATACGATATGCGTTTATATAAAAAAATCAGGCTGTGTTACATAGAGGCAGCCGCAGTCGCCCTGGCGGTCTGCGCGCTCCTGTTTCCGTCGATGCAGCTTTTTAAACATACAGGAGATAATTTTTTTACTGTCAGACTGAACGGAGTGGAGGTGGGAAGGCTCTCGTCGACAGAGAATCTTGACGATCTTCTGGTGCGCGCAAGGCGCCAGGCAGTCCAGGACATCGGCAGTGACGAACTGGTTTTTATGGATGCGGAGCTTGAGACGGAGGGAAGCGAGAAGCTCTGGGCAGCGGTGGACGACGAGGCAGATGTCGTGGAGAGGATGGCGGATGTCATGAAGCGCAGCAGGCGCGAGACACTTCACCGTTCCTATACCGTGAAAGTCAATGAGACCGCGGTCAACCTGGGGTCTTATGACGATGTGGACGAACTGCTTGAGCGGGCACTGGCGCCCTACGACACGCGGAACCAGTATCAGGTCGATCTCGAACTGGACAGCGACCGCGAGATCAATGTGCTGGAGGCAGTGATCTCGCCGCGGAACGAAGCGCTGATGGAGGACGAGCAATTCGATACCACCGCAGGTGTGACGGCGGAGCTGGAAGAAATGTTTGCTGCAGTGGAGCCCGAGGTGGAGAGAGGGTTCGAGGACTACACTGCAGGACTGGCAGATATCGATTATGCGGAGAAGATCGAGGTTGTGGAAGCCTATCTCCTGGAGGATGAGCTGAACACGGTGGAGGAGGCTGTAGACCTTGTGACGAAGGAGCAGGAGACGCAGATCATCTACAAGGTCGTTTCCGGGGACACGCTCTCGCAGATCTGTCTGACGAACGATATCCCCATGGACGAGCTGATCGCGATCAACGATGCGCTTGAGGATGAGAATACCATGATACGGGTCGACCAGGAGCTTGTGATCACAGTCCCGGAGCCGGAGCTTTCGATCATGTGGAAGGAGGAGCAGATATATACGGAGGATTATGAGGCGGAAGTGCAGTATATACCCAATGACGACTGGTATACGACACAGCGCGTGACGCTGCAGGAGCCGTCGGCTGGAAGACGCAAGGTAGCGGCGGTGATCGAGTACAGGAACGACCAGGAGGTCGGCAGGCAGATCTTAAAAGAACAGATCTACGCGGAGGCAGTTCCGAAGATCGTAGAGCGCGGAACGAAGATCCCCCCGACATATATCAAACCGATATCCGGCGGGAGACTGAGCTCTGGATTTGGAGCCAGAAGCGCACCGACGAAGGGTGCATCGACAAACCACAAGGGAGTGGACTGGGCGACGCCGATCGGCACATCCGTGGTCGCGTCCAACGCAGGCACTGTCGTGCACGCGGGCTGGGCAAGCGGCTATGGATACGCGGTCTACATCAACCATGCGGACGGCAGGCAGACCAGATATGGGCATTTGAGCAAGGTGCTGGTCAAAACCGGTCAGACGGTATCGCAGGGGGAGCGGATCGCCCTGAGCGGAAATACGGGCCGGAGTACGGGCCCCCATGTTCACTTTGAGATCCGCATCAATGGAAGTGCGGTCAACCCATTAAAATATCTAAACTAAAATAAATTTTTTGTGCAAAAAGGCCTTGTTATATGGACGAAACACCCGTATTTGTGCTGGGTGTTTCGTTAATATATACAAAAAATTTTTTCATTGGCAAAAGAAGCATAGCAGTCTGGCAGTTTACAAATGTATGAAAAAGGTATATAATCGTAAGAGTTTGATCCACGACTGCGGTAAAAAGCATTTCTGAATCGTGGAAGGCAAAGATGCAGGATCAGAATATAATACATAAGATCGGAATATAATATAGAAAATTTGCATATAGAAAATTTGCATATAAAAAATCAGGTTAGTTACTGAATATTCGGGCAATGTCAGAGTTGGAACAGATGTATCTGTGTGGAGACGGGCAAAAATGCGGCGGTCCCGCGGAGGGAGGCATCCCGCAGTTACAGGAAAATGATGAGGTGGACGATGGAACAGTACGCAATTAAGGGGGGAAGCCCTCTGGTTGGTGAAGTTGAAATCGGCGGCGCAAAAAATGCAGCACTGGGAGTGCTGGCCGCGGCAATTATGACGGATGAGATGACAGTTATAGACAATATACCAGATGTAAGGGATATCAATGTGCTGCTGCAGGCAATGGAGAGTATCGGTGTCATCGTATACCGGTCGGACAGGCATACGGTGAGGATCAATGCTTCTATGATATCGGGGCTTGTGATCGAGGATGATTATATCAAGAAGATCAGGGCATCCTACTACCTGCTGGGAGCCCTTCTCGGAAAGTACAGGCATGCGGAAGTGGCGCTTCCGGGCGGCTGCAATATCGGGAGCCGCAAGATCGACCTGCACATCAAGGGGTTCAAGGCGCTGGGAGCCAGTGTGAAGATCGAGCATGGGCTGATCATCGCGGATGCGCAGCACCTTAAGGGCGCACATATATATCTCGATACAGTGTCCGTGGGGGCGACCATCAATATCATGCTGGCAGCGGCGCTGGCGGAGGGGAAGACGGTGATCGAGAATGCCGCCAAGGAACCGCACGTGGTGGATGTGGCGAATTTCCTGAATTCCATGGGAGCCAATATCAAGGGAGCCGGCACGGATGTGGTCAGGGTGTCCGGTGTCAGAAAGCTCCACGGTTCGGAGTATCCGATCATACCGGATCAGATCGAGGCAGGCACATTTATGTTTGCGGCGGCGATCACAAAAGGGGACGTCACGGTCAAGAACGTGATCCCCAAGCACCTGGAATCCACGACAGCAAAGCTCATGGAGATGGGATGCCAGGTGGAGGAATCGGACGACGCGGTGCGTGTCGTCGCGTCAAAACGTCTCCAGAACACGCATGTGAAAACGCTGCCATATCCGGGCTTTCCGACGGATCTGCAGCCGCAGATCGCGGTGTCGCTGGCGATCGCAAAAGGGACGAGCATCGTGACAGAGAGCATTTTTGACAATCGTTTCAAGTATGTGGACGAGCTGGCGAAGATGGGATCCAATATCAAGGTCGAGGGCAATACAGCCATCATAGAGGGTGTGGACAAGTTTACCAGTGCCAACCTGACCGCGCCGGATCTGCGCGCGGGGGCGGCGCTCGTGCTTGCCTGTCTCACAGCGGAGGGATTCAGCACAGTTGACGACATCAAGTTTATCGAGCGCGGTTACGAGGATTTTGAGGTAAAGCTTCAGAACCTGGGTGCACAGATCGAAAAAGTAGAGTCTGACAAGGAATTGCAGAAATTCAAATTAAAAGTCGGATAAGCCTATTGACATCATGTGCGAATTAGTATATGATATATCCGATATGACAATTCAATATTGTGAGTCACGCATACGTGAGATACTCTTATTCAGAGTGGTGGAGGTACAAAGGACCTGTGAAGCTACGGCAACCCCGTCATATTGGACGGAAGGTGCCAACCTGAGCGAGTTGCTATTTGCATATGGGCATATAGTATGGAATAGTTCGAACAATAAGAGGATTTGATTATCGAGTAACCAATCACTTCCGCTTATTTTGAGAAATAAGCGGATTTTTTTAGGAGGAATTACCAATGGAGAAGCTTTTATTTACTTCAGAATCAGTAACAGAAGGACATCCTGACAAGGTGTGTGACGCGATCTCTGACGCGATCCTTGACGCGCTGATGGCTCAGGATCCGATGAGCCGTGTTGCCTGCGAGACAGCGACCTGTACCGGTTTCGTGCTGGTGACAGGCGAGATCACGACGAAGGCGTATGTGGACATCCCCAAGATCGTCCGCGACACTGTCAAGGAGATCGGTTATGACAAGTCAGAGTATGGATTTGACGGAAATACCTGTGCCGTGTTCACGGCGATCGATGAGCAGTCGGGAGATATCGCGATGGGCGTGGACAAGGCTCTTGAGGCGAAAATGTCTGACGCGGGTGCGGAAAACGGGATGAGCGATGCCCAGATCGAGGCGATCGGCGCGGGAGACCAGGGTATGATGTTTGGCTATGCGACCAACGAGACAGAGGAGTATATGCCTTATCCGATCGCACTGGCGCACAAGCTGGCGCTGCAGCTCACAAAAGTCCGCAAGGACGGCACGCTGAAGTATCTGAGACCGGACGGAAAGACACAGGTGTCCGTGGAGTACGACGAGAACGGCAGGCCCAAGAGGCTCGAGGCGGTGGTGCTCTCCACACAGCATGACGACAATGTGACACAGGAGCAGATCCATGAGGATATCAGGAAGCATGTATTCGATGTCATTCTTCCCGGGGAGCTGATCGACGCGGACACGAAGTTCTTCATCAATCCGACGGGACGCTTCGTGATCGGTGGACCGCACGGCGATGCAGGACTTACGGGACGTAAGATCATCGTGGACACGTATGGCGGATATGCGCGTCACGGCGGCGGAGCATTTTCAGGCAAGGACTGTACCAAGGTGGACCGCAGCGGTGCGTATGCGGCGAGGTATGTGGCAAAGAATCTCGTGGCGGCAGGGCTTGCCGACAAGTGTGAGATCCAGCTCTCCTATGCGATCGGTGTGGCTCAGCCTACATCCATCAATATTGACACATTTGGAACTGGCAGACTGGGCAGCGAGAAACTGGTCGAGATCGTGCGTGAGAACTTTGACCTGCGTCCGGCAGGCATCATCAAAATGCTTGACCTCAGGAGACCGATCTACAAGCAGACAGCGGCGTATGGCCATTTTGGACGCAATGACCTTGACCTGCCATGGGAGAAACTGGATAAGGTAGATGTATTAAAGAAATATTTATAAACCGCTGGCTTCACTCTGGACGGAGAGCGGGGGACTGGTGATCGATACAGGATGTAAACAGTAACGTTTTGGATAATCACAAAATCGTCTCAAAAAAGAAACTCAATATCAATCCCAGTATGATAAAATAGAAGTGAACTGTTTTATCATGCTGGGATTTTTATGTGTGTGATAAAGATTCATTCTATAACAGTTTTTGGCAAAGGATAAAATGACGGCGCAGTTACAATGGGGGAATTGGAATGGTTGAGAAAAGTAAGAAATACTATGAGCTGCAGGCGCTTGATCTGTGGGATTTTCCTACGCTGATCAGAAAGGCAAGAGAGATACAGGGGATTACACTGGAGGCACTGTGCAGGGATCTCTGTTCATTTAGCATGATGGGTAAGATCGAGAGAGGTGAGAGGCTTGCAGGCAAAGAGCTTCGTGACCGCATCCTGGCAAGACTGGGTGTGTGCAGCGACGGATATGAGAATTTTCTGTTTCATGAGGACTATCTCGTGTGGAAAACGAGACAGCGCATCGTAAATGCGATCGAGAAATCGGATTTTGTCACAGCAGAGAGGGAACTGGCGATCTACGAGAAGAAGAACGGCGATTATGATCTGGAAAGACAATTCTGTCTGGTGATGCGGGCGCAGATCATGCAGAAACGCCATGAGGATGCGTCTGTGATCGCAGGGCTCTATGAGGAGGCAGTGAAGCTGACAGTTTCCGATATTGATGACGTGTCGATCAAAGAACTCTGCCTCTCCGTGCAGGAGCTGGATATGATACTGGAGTATGAGCGGTGCTGCCGTCCGGAGCGGATGGCTTCGCGGTGTGAGGAGATCCTTGCCTATATCAGCAGCGAGATGTTTGACACTTACAGTTATGTGAAAATATTTCCGAAAGTCATTTACTACCTGTATCTGAGCACGGCGGAGGCGGACAGGGATTGGAACCGCCTGCTGCGTCTCAGCAATAAAGGGATCGAACAGCTGCGGACGACAGGGAGGATGTACTATCTCTGGGAGCTGATCGAGATCAGAAGAGAAGGTCTGACATGGCTGATGGATGGGATCGAAAACGATGAGGAGGGCAGGAAACGGGAATCGGTTCAGAAAGTGATCGATATGATGACAGAATGGCTCGATGCGCTCGATTTTGTCCACGATCTGTGCGGGACGCACAGGAAAATGGAGACATCCTGCTACCTGTACCAGCAAAAGGAAGCATACTGTATCTGTGATGTCATCCGCAGAAGACGCGAGATGCTGGGCATGACGAAGAAAGCGCTCTGTGAGGGAATCTGCTCTGAAAAGACGATCGGGAGACTGGAAGCAAATAAAACCAAGCCGAATATTGAGATTGTCAGGCTGTTGTTTGAGCGGTTGAATCTGTCGGGGGAGTATCAGAGATGGCAGGTTGTGACAAAGGATGTGAAAGCGTTTTCTCTGATTGATGAGATAATGCGTGATGTAAATAATCGAGATTTCCACAAAACCCAAAAGTATTTAGCCGAATTAGAGCAGTATGTTTCCATAACTAATCCTATAAATAAACAATATATGGAAAGAATGGAAATTAATTTGCGACTTAGACAAGGTATAATAACGAAAGGAAATGCAAAGAAGCAGTTAGAGTGTGTATTGGAATATACAATTCCATATAATGTAGCAATAAGAAATGGAGTCAAGTATTTAACGAATGTGGAGATACAATGTCTTTTAGATATTGCTATATGTATCGGCAAGTCAAATATGAATATAGCCTTTGAGTCATTAGAAAAGTTATGTGAGCAGATGGAAAATGATGAAGGAATTTCTGAACATATATCGGTGTGGGAAACGATTATGAATGCTATTGCGAGTGTATATGGAAACATGGGAGAATATGAAAAATCAGACGCAATTGGGTTGAAAAATATGAAAGAGTGTATTTATTGTTACAGAATGAACACACTTGTGGTGAATCTGTATAATAATATATGGAATTGTAGTGAACGGATAAAGAAAGATATCCCTACACAGCAGGGATATCAAGAAGAAATATATTTGAAGAAGTGTTTTATACTAAGTCAAATAAACAAAAGCACTATGCAAGAAATGACAGTTCTGGAAAAACTTGCAAAATATGTTACAAGTTAAAAATGAATATCTGTATCAAGTTCCATGTCATGCAATGGAGCAATCCCGCCATTATCGTCCTGAGGAATTGTTCCAACAACACCTGCGTTCAATGTAACTGTAAGAGCCAGCAAAAACATAACACTCATCGCTTTTTTAACTGCTTTTTTCATGATTTATGATTCCTTCTTTCGTAAAATATAAATGAATATCAGGTCAATTGTTTCGTGAAAGACCAAGTGAAACAAATATGATCCATGTGACTTAACAGTTTCATTTAAACGCAGGAATACCACAAAAGCAATGCCCAGAGCTGTACAAATAAAACAGAGGGATTTGTACAGCTCTGGGCATTGAAAATGGTATGTATGAATGGTATACTGATAGCCATTAATGTTATAAAGAAACTATTCTGGAGCATTCTTGAGAAATCATGTCTATCATCCGCACAGCGATCGATAAAGACCCGTATTGATGTATCGGTGCGCAGTTTATCACATTATGCAATTGAGGCGCTGCGGTCAATTCCGCCACTCGGCGGTGGTCGCTGGCAGATTGTGTCACACAAGTGTGATGGAAACCGTTTTTCAAATATGCAGTAGGAATTGCCGCATGTCACGAAAGGGGGCAATTATGAAAACATCAGGTTATTTCATTTCAACCAGGATTGACGATTTTGTCCTGTATTACAATTTGGTCAATGACACCCTGCTTCAACTGCCTGTCGATCGAAATGAAGGCTGCATCGAATGTCTGAAAAATCCAAACAATACCCGGTCGATCTACTGGAACAAGCTGTATCAGGACGGATTCATTGTTGAGGACGATTATGATGAATTGAAGGAGATCCGACACAGACACTGGCGGACGGTAAACAGTGCGGACGAGTTAAATGTAACCGTGATCAGTACATTAAGATGCAATAGCGACTGTACCTACTGTTATCAGAGAAACCTCGATCTTGAATATGCTGAGATGACGGAGGAGGATTTCGACAGACTTTATGTCTTTTTGCTGGGTACGCCTCAGAAGAACATTCATATCAACTGGTATGGAGGCGAGCCGCTTCTGGTAAGGGATCGGATACTGAAATTCTGTGCGAAGGCAGATAAGGATAAAAAACATACATACAGCTACTCCATATCGACAAACGCCTCGATCTATGATGATAGATTTTTCAGAATGATGGAGCGCTACAGATTGACCAATGTGACGGTGTCGATGGTCGGTACAGGGGAGATACACAATGGGCTGCGCCCGTCGGCGGAGTACGGATCGGACCGTGTGATCAGGAACATTATCAGCATGATGAGGCATACGAATGTAATAGTGAATCTAAATCTCTGCAAGAGCAATATCGGGAACATCATAGAAATCTTCGAAGAACTTTCAGGATACAGATATTCATCACTTTCTTTTTCCTTTAGTCGTATCGTAAGCTATGAACATAGACCATGCGCGGAGATTGAGCTGGACGTCGACACGTATATGCAGCATGTGATCAGGCTGACGAACTGGGCGCTGGATCATCAGTTCCGCGTCAGCGATATGAGCTGTTTTCAAAATTCGGGTGTGTACTGCGGCGCTTATGCGAGGAATAATTATGTGGTTGGTCCCGGACTATACCTGTATCAGTGCGACCGCTCCTACGATCCGAAAGATTCCTTTGCGCAGATCGTCGATGGTGCCCTGCGTCCTCAGCCAAACGGCGTGGGATGCGGGAACACGGAGCTTTGTCTGGATCCATACAAAGTGGACGAGTGCAATGCCTGCAGGCTGCTGCCGTACTGCAACGGCGGCTGTGACTATCTGAGAAAGATCGGAAAGAGTGCGTGTCCGCCGGAGAAGAACTACCTGGAGGAATACCTGAAACTGTATTACAGGATATTCTACGAAAGACGGTGACCCTAAGGAGCTGTGGGAAAATATTCTTTTTCTACAGCTTTTAAGCCGCAGTTGATGTGATTATGAAGCGGAAGATCCTTACAAACCCCTGCCGATGTCTGGAGCATCTTGCAGGAAGGTTTTGTTTAGGGTTTTTCGCTTGTTTGTGTATACGTATATTTACTGTGGCATTTTGATGGAAAACGTGTTAAAATATAATTAATAAAGGAGATTCACATACGATGGAAGTTGATATTTTAATCGACAGGATCACGGACTGTCTGATCGATACGCGGACTGGCAGGGAAGTGGAGACATATTATCAGAGGCGTGAAACACCGATCAGGCCAAAAGACTATAAGGGATGGAAGTCTGACTTAGATTGTTGAAACTGCCCCGCACAATTACAGCCATGAAGGTATCTATGCAGGTGTAGGAGCACATTTATTTGCTATAGCGTGTCAGATAAGTCTTGACGCAGGGTGTGATGGTGTAGTGGCGTTTACATCTAAGAGTGATCTTGTAGATTATTACATGGATAAATTGAATGCGGTTGAGATCACACCGAGAAGAATGGTTATTTTTGAAAAAGCCGCACAAATACTGTTAAACAAATATATGAGGAAGTAGGTGGTTGTGATGTTGGCAATGCAGTGCAAAGCGGTGGATATGACACATGACATTTCATATTATGCCAAAGACAGCAGATTAACAGGGGAACCAGATGGCAGGCGGTATCGATGGAGAGAGATGATAGAAAGATATAAAGAACTGGGCAGACCGCTTACAGATGAAGAGGCAGAGGAATTCCGGATCAAATAACAGGAAGGGGAAGCAGGGGTAAGTCCCTGTTTTTTATGCACAGCCCCGTGCAGATGAAATATGCCGCTAAGGCGGCGCACGGGTCGCGCACAGGCAGGGGAGAAAGCCATGTCCGACTCGATGAAAAAGGAGCGTTTGGGTGGAAGGTGTCATTTTATTGCTGGAGGATGAGGAGAGCGTGAACCGCGGAGTGAGTTTCGCGTTGGAGAGGGCAGGGTATCAGGTATATGCCTGCGGCAGCATTTGTGAGGCACAGCGGGCGCTGGAGACGTATCGGCCGCAGATGCTGATCTGCGACCTGACGCTGCCGGACGGAAACGGGCTGGATTTTATAGAGAAGGTGCGAAAAGCCCGGAGCGATCTCTATATTTTATGCCTGACAGCCCTGGACAGCGAGACGGATTATGTCAGGGGGTACGGCGCAGGGGCGGATGATTATGTGGCAAAACCATTTTCATTGTCCGTGCTGACCTTGAAGGTTCAGGCGTATTTCGGGCGGAACAGGAAAGCGGAGAAGAGTGTGTTATCTTTTGGGAAGATACGCGTTTGTGTGAATGAGATGCGCGCGTGGAAGCAGGATGCGGAACTTCTTTTCACAAAGACCGAGTGGAGGCTGCTGCTGCTGTTTGTGCAGAATCCAAACCGGATCCTGTCCAAGAGCCAGATCCTGGAAGCGCTCTTTGACGCGGAGGGCGATTTCGTGGAGGAGAATACAGTCGCGGTCATGATCCGCCGCCTGCGAGAGAAGATCGAGGACGATCCGGCAAGACCGCAGTACATCAAGAATGTGAGGGGGATCGGGTATGTGCTGCGGATATAGATAGAGGAAGAGCAGCGATGAAAGGATAAAATGAGTCTGAGGGGGGATTCCAATGAAGAAAACAAAGGTATTGGCATTTGTACTGGCTTTCTTGTGCTGCTGTGTCCTGGCAGGATGCGCGGACATGCTGAAAAAGGAGGACATGGATCAGGAAGTGGAGCGCCTGATCGCGGCGTTGAATGAGGACGATGCCGACGCGGTCTTTCAGTCTATGTATCCGGGTGTCGTTAGCCGGGAGGAATTTGACGATTCCTATGAGACGATCCAGAGCCTCTGGGAAAGATCGGATGAACATACTACGAAACTGCGATCGATCAGCACGAACAAGAATTTTGACAAGTTTGGGGAATCTCTTGTCTGCAAGGCGCAATATTATGTGTATACCCAGGATCAGTCGTATACGATCACACTGACGTACCGGTCCGATGATATCGGAGAAGGGATTTACCGGTTCGATCTCAATGTTGGAGCGCACCCGGTGCTGATCAGTGGCGGCATCACGACTGCCAGTGAGAATTCCGCGCTTCAATGGGGACTATTGATCCTGAGTGCCCTGTGCTATGTCTTTGTGATCGCCACGGTGGTGGACATTCTGAGAAAACGTCCCAGGCTGTACGGGGTGTGGCTCGTGGCGGCGCTGTTTTTTCTGGGGTTTCAGATACAGGCTGCGCCTGGCAGTTTTCATCTGGGCGGGCATGTGAGCGCGCTTACCCTGTCCGCTTTTAAAATCTTCACAGGCGGCAGGCGGCTGTTTGTCTTTGCAGTTCCTGTGGGCGTTATCGTCTACTGGTGTATGAGAAAAAAGCTGTTGTCGCAGAAATTTAAGATATAAGATATAAAATCGTATGAAAAAAGGAAAACAAGCGTATCGATCATATGTGATAGCGGTATTTATATTGATCATGATGGCTCTGCCGACGGGGTTACTGATGGTTCAGGCGCGGCGCGGCTATGAGGAAAAGATGGAGATTCTCTATGCGGTCCTGCAGGACGAGGAAATGGAGTCCGTCGATATCGTGACAGGGCTGTTGAAAGGCCAGATCAAGGCAGAGTCTGCAGAGGTGGAGCAGCGCCTGGCTTTGTATGGATTTCACAGGGATTTTGCAGACCGTTATAAAAAGTCCCTGTATCTTGACTGGACAGTGATCGTTGTGATCTTTCTGCTGATGGGGGCGGGACTTCTGGCACTGCTTTTTCTGACGGACAAGAGACAAAAGCAGATGCGCAAGGCGGAACTGCTCGGACTGCAGGAGTGTGTGACCGGACTGCGTGACAGTGTCGGGGGAAGTTTATCCGCAGACCTGTCAGATTCGATCGGCAGTGAAACAGATGCACATGCGATTGACAGCGGTCAGAACATGCTGGAAAACGTCGATGAGGATCTGGGGCGTCTGCTGATGGAATTTGCCGCACTGGCGGACAGCATCGGGCTGTTTGGCAGGCGGGCGGGTGCAGAGCGGGAGGGGACGAAGGCGCTTGTGACGGACATTTCGCATCAGTTGAAAACTCCGGTTGCGGCGCTTAAGACCTGTTTCGAGATCCTGCAGTCCGGCGGGTTGGATCCGGCGGAACAGCAGGAGTTTCTGGGGCGGTGCGGCGTCCAGATCCTGCGGCTGGAGGAACTGGTGTCGGCGCTGGTCAATATTTCGCGCATGGAGACGGGCATGATCAGGCTCAAAAAGGAGGAGCGGGATCTGTTCGACACGATTCTGCTCGCGGTGAACCGTATTTATCCTAAGGCGGAGGAGCGGGGGATCGAGATCGAGCTGGAGGCGGGGGAGGAGCTGCATCAGGTCAAGGTTCTGCACGATCCGAAATGGCTGTGCGAGGCGTTCCTGAATGTGCTGGAAAACGCAGTGAAGTACAGTGCGGGTCAGACGAAGATCACGATCCGCATGATCAGGCTGACTGTTTATGTGCGTGTTGAGATCGAGGATGAGGGCATCGGGATTCCACGGAGCGACTGGAACCGGATCTTTCAGCGGTTTTACAGGGGCGGCGCCGATGAAGTGCAGCGGGAGTCCGGCTCCGGCGTAGGGCTGTACCTGGCGCGTGAGATCGCATCGCGGCACGATGGGACGCTGGTCGTCGCGGCGCCGCGTCATGGGAAACGGGGGAGCTGTTTTGTGTTTCAGCTGCCATACTTGAGAAGCTGGAGATTTCCAGGGAGCATGTAAAACAGGGAAAGTGCAGGAAGGCGTATGAGATGATCTCACGGAATTTCATTTTGAGCAGGAGTTGATATTATATGGAAGAACGAGATCCGGAACCGATCGATAAGAAAATAAAAGACATGGCGGAAACATTATGTGAAGACTGGGGCGGACATGATCGGTTTAGCGGCGTATGTATGATAAAATGCAAAGGACACACTGCATTTTCAGGGGCGTATGGTTTTGCAAACCGGGCATTTAAAATACCCAATATTTGATACGGCATCTATTACGAAAGTGTTTACGGCAGCGGCCGTTTTGCAGCTTGTACAGGAGAAAAAACTGAAATTGTCAGATCACATAACGCAGATTATCGACCTGGAAGGAACGGAAATTTCTCCGGATGTTACGATCGAGCAGTTATTGAACCATACGTCCGGCATTCATGATGATGCGGAGGAGGAAGCGGGAGAACAATATTCCGATCTTTTTGTCACTTCGCCTAATTATGCGATCAGGGAATGCAGGGATTTCTTGAAAAATTTTGCCTATAAGAAGCCTAATTTTGAACCGGGTACGGACGTCCGGTATTGTAACTGTTCCTATGTCCTGCTGGGACTTGCGATCGAAGCGATCACAGGTATGGGCTATCGCGAATATGTGACAGAGAATGTGTTCCGAAAGGCGGGAATGAGAAATACGGCTTTTTTATCAATGGATTCCATCAATGAAAATACGGCGGAAGGTTATCTGAACGTGTACAATGAAGATGGAGAAGTAGTCGGACATAAGAAAAATATTTACTGTTTTCCGCCTGTGGGAACACCGGATGGAGGGGCGTATACAACGGCGGAGGATATGAATCTTTTTCTGGCCGCAGTACAAAAGAAGATCCTGCTCGACGATACACATGCAGAACTGCTTCTGACGGCTCACTGCCCATATACGCGGGAAAAGGGATGGTGGGGGATTCCCGGATTGTATGAAAGAAACGGTTATGCATTTGAGTTTCTTTTCCTGCCGGATCGGAAAGAACCCTTCTGTATCTACAAAGACGGGCAGAATGACGGCGTTGCCGCCAGATTTAACTATTATCCGAAAGAAGACATATCTGTGACAGTCCTGTCTAATCAGGACTGCGACGTGTGGGATCTGACGAGGCAGATACAGAGAGAAATATATAATACGTTTTATGCGGTATCGGATTGAGGGGAAAAGTCTTACAAAACTGTAAGACTTTTTTCTGTTTCTGAAAGCAGATTGAAAGAAAGGTGTGGGATAATGAGGTAAGATGTTTATATGCATAAAAAAGGAGGCGGTTTTTGATGAATACGATCTTAAGAACGGAGCATCTTTGCAAATTTTACGGATCGGGAGAGAATGAGGTGCGGGCGGTGGACGATGTCACGATAGCTGTCGGGCGGGGCGAGTTTGTGGCGGTCGTGGGAAAGTCAGGTTCCGGGAAGAGCACGCTTTTGCATATGATGGGCGGTCTGGATGATCCGACGAGCGGGAAGGTGTACGTGGGGGACATGGAACTCTTTTCATTGAAGGAGGACGCCCTTGCCGTCTTCCGCAGGCGCAGGATAGGGTTTGTCTTTCAGGCTTTTAACCTGGTCTCGTCGATCAATGTATGGGAGAATATCGTGCTGCCAATCGGACTGGACGGGAGAAGGGCCGATACGGCTTTTGTGAAGGATATCGTCAGTACACTGGGGCTGGACAGCAAGATCCACAATCTGCCCAACACGCTGTCGGGCGGCCAGCAGCAGCGCGTGGCGGTCGCGAGGGCGCTGGCGTCAAGACCGGATATCGTGTTTGCGGACGAACCGACGGGAAATCTGGATTCGAGGACGGGCGACGAGGTGATCGGGCTGATGAAGATGTCCGCGCAGAAATACGGGCAGACGCTAGTGATGATCACGCACGATGAGGATATTGCCCAGCTGGCGGACAGGACCATTGTGATCGAGGACGGAAAGGTGGGGGAGAGGCGATGCGGACGATAACGGGGCTTGCGAGGGCAAATGTGAGAAAGGACAAAACAAGGAGTATCCTGATCGTCATATCGATCGCGCTCACGACGCTGCTTCTGACGGCTGTTTCCGGTGCCGGGTATGGCATCATCGGGATGCAGCGGGCTAATGCGGCGGAGCTTTACGGGGAATTCTATGGCATATACAGGGACGCGACAGCGAAAAATATAGCGGAGATGGCGCGGCAGGCGGTGTTTACCGAGATCGGGCGGGGTGCGGACTATGCGGAGGTGGACAGTGACAAAACGTTGATACTGACCTTTATGGACAGGACGGCGAGGGCGCTGTCGCACATGGAACGTTCGATCGCGGAGGGGCGCTATCCGCAGGCTGAAAATGAGATCGCCGCCGCGCGGGGATTTTTCAGAGAGCTGGGGATTTTGGATCCCCGGATCGGAGACACGGTCACACTCGCGTTCCGGACGGATCTGCAATCGATGTATCAGCCGGGAGAGTTTGTCATCTGCGGATTTTTGCGGCAGTCTGATATCGAGACAAATGTAATGGCGGCGTGTACATCGGAAGCATTTTATGAGAAGTGCGTCGCAGGGGAGGACAGACGCTACAAGGTATTGTTCCGCCTTGACGACAGTGCGGGGATCACATTTGACAACAGGGAAGAGGTGCTCAGGGAACTTGCGTTGCGCTGCGGCATTGACGGGCGGAATGTGGCTGCCAACGACAATTACCTGAGGTGGAAACTGGATCCGGGAACCGGGACGATCGCGGTCTGTGCGGTGGTCTGCGCCGGTGTTGTTTTCTTTTCGGTGATCGTTATCTACAATATCTTTCAGGTCGGTGTGATCCAGAAGATCCAGGAGTACGGGAGGCTGAAGGCGGTCGGTGCCACGAGACGGCAGATGCGGCAGATCATTTTGCGGGAGGGCATGTACCTGGCGTGTATCGGTGTGCCGGCGGGGTTGCTGCTGGGAACTGCTGTTGCGCGGGCAGCGCTTGCCCTGATCATCAGGGATATGAACGCGGGCGGCATTGCCCTGAAAATGACAGGGGTGTCCGTTTTGAACGTGCCGTTGCTGCTGATGATGGCGGCGCTCTCTTTTTTGACGGTATGGCTTGCATTGAAAAAGCCGATGCGTGTGGTGGCATCGGTCTCCGCGGTAGAGGCGATGCGCTACCGGGAGCGCGGAAAGGGCGGAGGCATGCGAAGAGGAAAGCGTGAGCTGAATGTTGTCTCGCTGACGTTTGCGAGCCTCGCGGATCACAAAAAGCGCGCGGTATCGACGATCCTGACAATGGGATTGTCCTGTGTGCTGTTTGTCGTGCTGGCAAACTGGCTGGGAAATATGGACGCGGAGTACATGGCGAGGGGTGAGGTTTGGCATGGGCAGTTTCAGCTCCAGTTAGATTTCAGAATGGAGGACGAGGCATATCCGGAAAATAACCTGGATCATGTCCTGGAGAAAAATCCCCTGAATGACGATCTGATCCAGGAGATCCGGGAGATCCCCGGCGTGACAGAGGTGCGGACACAACATATGCTCTATGGGACGCGGCTGGATGCACAGGGAAAGGAGACGGGGGACGTGTACGGCATATTAGTGCTGGACAGGGAGGATTTTGACAGGCAGGTAAAAAACGATGAGGTCAAAGGTCTGGACTATGATGCGATGAGCGCGCAGGATGCAGTGTGCTATGGGACGGGATATTATATGGAAGAAAACGGATTTGAGATCGGCGGGAGATATCATTTTTCACTGTACGACGGTGTGGAGGAGAAGGCGTGGGATCCGCAGATGGCCGGGACGTTCCGGTATCTGGGGGCACACATGGCGATGACAAAGGATACGTATGACAGGCTGGGATTTGCGGGTGTCACTATCTGCGATATCTGGATCGACTGCGCGCCAAAAGATGTGGATACGGTCAGGGAAGCGCTGAAACGAATGACAGAGGGAGTGGAACACATCAAGATGGACAGCTACCAGGATCAGCTTGCGGTCGCAAAGCTTTCCATGCGCGTCACAAAACTGCCGGCGTATCTGGTCTGCGTGATCGTGGCATTCATCAGTTTTATGAACATGGCAAACACGATGATCACAAGCATTGTCACGAGAAAGCAGGAGTTCGGGATCCTGCAGGCGGTCGGCATGACCAACAGACAGCTTGGCATGAGCCTGCAGTTGGAGGGGCTTATCTTTAGCATTGGCACGGCGGCAGTGTCGCTTGTCGTGGGGATCCCGCTGGGGTATGCACTGTTCCGGTATTGCAAGGTTAATTCTTTTGCAGGGCTGGGCATCTATCACTTTCCGGTCGGGGAAGTGCTGTTTTTGTTTGTTTTCATAGGCGCACTGCAGGCGGTGCTGTCCTTTGTCCTGAGCAGGAATGTGAAGCGGGAGTCGCTGGTGGAGCGGATCCGGTATCAGGGATGAATCAATTTTATGCGTTGTAAAATAGATTTTCATTTGTTATACTGAAAAAAGGAGTAAAAGGGCGGAAGCTTCATGAGAGGTTATTTTTGCGATCCTGGGAAAATGATGCAAAAATGATGCAAGTTTGTTTTATGATAGAGAATGGATATATACTGGCGGTCGAAAAGACTGACCACCAGTATAAAATGATGCACACAGCCGCATAAGGAAATATGCTGCTTCGCGGCTGCGGCTGGCGCGAGTATCGTATAATTGTTTGAGAAAAGGATTCTTCTGGCAGTTTGAACTGCCAGAGGAATGTGTTCGGATATCGGTGCATGTGGTCTGGAGAGTAAATAGCGACAGTATGGTTATAATGTATTAGAGGATTTGAGATGACTATCATAAAATAGAGGTGCCTATGGAGCAGATGAAATTGTTGGGACAGGAGAATCTGGATAGAGAAGATTTGAAAAAGGAAGATTTGAATAAAGAAGTTTCGAAGCATATAAGTTTGAATAATATAGATCAAGAAAATATAGGACAAGAGAACTTGAAGCAAGAAAATACAGATCAGGAGGACTTGGATCAGGTAAGTTTTGATCATTCAGATAGAGAAATTTTAGATCAGGAAAATATAGATCAAGGAACTTTGAGTAACAAGGTTCCACACAGGAAGTCTGTAAATGCAGATAAAAAGACTTCAAATAAAAAGCGGTGGTTCTGGGTGGCAGGGTTTTGTGCCCTGACAGCGGCAGTGATCGTCACGGGGTTGCGCGTGCTGCGCAAGGAGATTAAGATCAATCCGATCGTGGCGGAGGGATATGAGGTTCACGGCGTGGATGTGTCCCACTATCAGGGGACGATCGACTGGGACGTGTTGTCGCAGGATCTGGACTTCGCCTTTATCAAGGCGACGGAGGGAAGCACGCACGTGGATGACCGTTTTCAGGATAACTGGCAGGCGGCAGAGCAGACGCATCTATATCTGGGCGCCTACCATTTTTTCAGTTTCGACAGTGAGGGGCACAGGCAGGCGGCGTCCTACATCGACACGGTGGGCAGTCTGAACGGAAAGCTTGCGCCGGTTGTCGACGTGGAATATTATGGGGACAAGAGGAGCAATCCGCCGGGGCGCTCCGAGGTGATCGAGAATCTCAGATCGATGCTGGATACGCTGGAGCAGCACTATGAGATCAAGCCGATCATATATACGACTTACACAGTCTACAATGACTATATCAAGGGGGAATTCGAGGAGTATCCGCTGTGGGTGCGGAGTGTCTACTGTCCGCCGTCTGTCCTCTTTGGGAATAAATGGAGTTTCTGGCAGTATATGGACACGGCGATGCTCGACGGCTATGCGGGCGACCAGAAATACATCGACGTGAATGTGTTCAAAGGGACAAAGCAGGATCTGGAAAAGCTGATGATACAGAAGATCATGTACTGACTGGGAGAAATGCCTGGCTGGAGACTTCTGAAAAGATTAGCGATACACAGGTGGAGGAGAAAGATCATATGTCAGATACGAAATACGAACCAGCGGATATAGAGGTTTATATCAAAAACAAAGGGCTGGTACTGAGGGAGAGATCCCTGATCGCCTATCAGCACTCTGACGGGAAGATTCTTGCAGTCGGGACGGAGGCGGAGCAGATCGCGCAGCAGAAGCGGGACGGAGTGGTGGTGGTATCGCCATTGCGCCGGGGAATGATCGCCGATTACCGCGCGGCGGTACGTATGTTTCGTATCATGTTGGAGCGGACTTGGGGAAAACGACGCTTTCGGAAGCCGCATATCGTTGTCTGCGGTGTTGCTCCGGATATTACAGAGGTGGAAAAGAAGGCGCTGGAGGATTTGGTGCTTCAGCTGGGCGCCAGGGAGGTCACATTTTATGATGGCGGTTATGAGACGTTTTCAAAGGATATGACGGCGCATCAGCCTGGGAAGCCTGCGGAGTATGACATTTTTATCAGGATCGCCAAGTATGTGCCGGAGCGGTATGTTGCAGAGGCGATCGGCGATATTCTGCAGTATGCGCGCCGGCAGGGAATATCTGCGGACCGGGTCGGGGCGCTGCTGCAGGAAGTTCAGAGTGATGGAGCAGCAGAGTATTGAAAGGAGTTGGATCATGCAGTTTCAATATTGTCCCCATTGTGGGAAGAAGGCGGAGATGAGGGAGATCGGTGACGAGGGTGTGATCCCGTACTGCGCACAGTGCGAAGTGCCGCTGTGGGATATGTTCACCACCAGCATTATCGCGGCAGTTGTGAATGAATGCGGCGAGGTGGCGCTGCTGCGGCAGAACTATGTCTCGACAACGAACCATGTATGTGTCGCAGGGGTCATGAAGCCCGGCGAATCCGCCGAGGACACGGTGGTGCGTGAGGTCGGCGAGGAATTGGGACTGGACGTGAAGTCAGTGTCATATGTGAGGAGCTATCCTTACGAGAAAAAGGATATGCTGATGCTCGGATTTCAGGCAGTTGTGGAAAAGAAAGATTTTGTGCTGTCAGGGGAAGTGGACGCTGCAGAGTGGGTGCGGTTCGAGGATGCATTGAGCCTGCTCCGGGAAGGCAGTGTTGCGTGGCGGCTGGTTCGGGAAGTGACCGGACGATCACAGGAACGGACCGGCTGCTTTGGATGAGGCTGATCAATAGCCCATGCAGGGCTATTGACAAGTGACGACCCTACCCCCTATAATTATATGGGAATATGATCCAATATTATTGGAATAAAACGGGGGAAGAAGAAATGAAAAGCATACGCGCAAAAATAAACCTATGCCTTAGTATCACTGTCTTGGCGGCGTTGCTTGCGGTAGGAATGTTCAGTATTGTTTCAAACTACACAAGCACGCTCTCCACGGTGAATCAGATGATGAATGAAACGGCAGTTCTGGCTGCGGGACGCGTCCAGCATGAACTGACAGCCTACAAAAATGTTGCCATGGATACAGGCTGCATTCCGCAGCTGTCCGATCCGTCGGTCCCGCTGGACGAGAAGCAGTCCATCATCAACGAGCGCGCCGCCATGCACGATTTCCAGCGGGGAAATGTCATTGGCGTCGATGGCCTCAGTATCTTTGACGGGAAGGATTACTCCGACCGGGAGTATGTCAAACAGGCTATGCAGGGCAATGTCTATGTATCGGAACCGCTGGTCAGCAAGATCACCGGCGAACTCTCCATCATGGTCGCGGCGCCCATTTACAAAGGCGGGATATACGGTTCGGATATCACGGGGGTTGTGTATTTCGTTCCGCATGAGACTTTTTTGAATGATATCGTCTCCTCGATTGAGATCGGAGAAAACAGCAGGGCTTATATGATCAATAAGTCCGGCGATACGATCGCGGACATTACCCTTGATACGATCACGGTCCAGAATATTGAAAAGCAGGCGCAAGGCGACGCCTCCCTGCAGGATCTGGCTGCGATCCACACGGCTATGCGCCGCGGGGAAAACGGCTTTGGCAGCTATGAGAGCACATCCGGCGCTATGTTTGCGGCGTACGCGCCCGTGGAGGACACGGATGGATGGAGCATTGCTGTCACAGCGCCGCAGCTGAATTATCTGGGCACTACATATAATAACATCGTCATTAACGTGATCGTGATCGTCGTTTCCACACTGATCTCCATCCTGATCGCCCTTCTGCTGGCGAACAGTATCAGCAGACCGATGAGAGCCTGTGCGGCGCGGATGAAGCTGCTCGTAGAAGGGGATCTGGAGACGCCGATGCCCAGGATCAGGAGCAAAGATGAGACGGGGATGCTCATGGAATCGACCAATTCCCTGGTGGAGGGGCTGCGCACGATTATCAATGATCTCAGTTATCTGCTGGATGGGCTGGCAAAGCAGGATCTGAATGTCCAGACCCAGCACAAGGAGGCATATGTGGGCAGTTTCCAGCATATCCTGAGTTCTGTCTATCATATGAAAAACCAGCTCAACAATGTGATCCGGCAGGTGAACCGCTCTGCGGAGCAGGTATCTTCTGCCAGCGTGGAGCTGTCTGCGAGTGCGCAGGATTTAAGCCAGGCGACGACGGAGCAGGCGAGCTCGATACAGGAGCTGGCGTCACAGATCACGGAGATCTCGGATCAGGCAAAGAAGACGGCAGACAGCGCTGTGGCACTCCGCAGTCAGACACATCATACGGGCGAGGAAGTTTCGCTGTGCAATGAGCAGATGCAGACGCTCATGGAGGCGATGCGCAAGATCCAGGACAGCTCTGATGAGATCGGAAAGATTCTTAAGACCATACAGGATATCGCGTTCCAGACCAACATACTGGCGCTGAACGCGGCGGTGGAGGCCGCCCGCGCCGGCGCTGCCGGAAAGGGATTTGCGGTGGTGGCGCAGGAGGTGCGCGAGCTTGCCGGCAAATCCGCGCAGGCTGCCCAGAACACTTCCACGCTCATTGCGCAGTCCTCAGACGCGGTGCGCGTGGGATCAGAAGTTGCAGACCATACGGCCAATACGTTGTCGGAAGTCGTCGACAGCATTCATTCCGTGGTCGGTTCGATCGATGCGATCGCCACGACTGCCAACGAGCAGTCGGACGGCGTATGGCAGGTCTCGGAGGGGATCAATCAGATGGCGATCGTAGTCCAGAGCAACAGCGCCACAGCGCAGGAGAGCGCGGCGGCAAGCGAGCATCTCTCCACCGAGGCGATGGGATTAAAGCAGCTGGTGGATCAGTTCACGCTCGCGTAAAAATGAATCGAATAATTTTTAGATATAAAGTTGTTTGATCCGGAAAAAAGGTTTATAATGTTTTATAGGACAGCCATGTGAAGGCTTATAATGGATTTTCATGCCATGTGCATAGCAATACGGAAATAATAATACGCAGGTATTTCATGCGAAGAAGGAGGTTCCCATGATAAGAATCGGAATGTTAACAAGTGGAGGCGACTGCCAGGCGCTCAACGCGGCGATGCGCGGTGTGGCGAAGGGACTGTTCAACGCGGGCAAGGAGGTGGAGCTCTTTGGCTTCCTGGACGGCTACAAGGGACTGATCTATGGCAAGTACAAGATGCTCTCGCCGTCAGATTTTTCAGGAATACTGACCAAGGGCGGCACGATCCTTGGAAGTTCACGGATGCCGTTCAAGAATATGCGCGATCCGGACGAGAACGGGCTGGACAAGGTGGAGGCGATGAAGCACAATTATTACAAGCTCAGCCTTGACTGTCTCGTGATCCTTGGCGGTAACGGCACGCACAAGACGGCAAACCTTCTGCGCGAGGAGGGGCTGAATGTCGTGACGCTGCCAAAGACGATCGACAACGATCTGTGGGGAACCGACATGACCTTTGGGTTCCAGAGCGCCGTTGATATCGCGACACAGTGCATCGACCAGATCCACACGACAGCGGCGTCGCACGGACGCGTGTTCATCGTGGAGGTAATGGGACACAAGGTGGGATATCTCACGTTGAACGCCGGTATCGCAGGCGGTGCGGACATTATCCTGATCCCGGAGATCCCATATGATATCAACAAGATCATCAAGGCGATCCAGAAGCGTTCCGAGCGGGGAAGCAAGTTCACGATTCTCGCGGTAGCGGAGGGTGCGATCTCAAAAGAGGTGGCTGCGCTTTCCAAGAAAGAATTTAAGAAATACATGGCGGATTACAAATATCCGAGCGTTTCCTACGAGATCGCGGACAAGATCAAGGAAAAGAGCGGCATGGAAGTGCGTGTCACCGTACCGGGGCACACGCAGAGAGGCGGCAGCCCGGATCCGTATGACAGAGTGTTTGCGAGCAGGCTTGGCGCGGAGGCGTCAAAGCTGATCCTCAAGGGCGAGTACGGCTACATGGTCGGCTATCAGAACAGGGAGGTCGTCAAAGTGCCTCTTGCCGATGTGGCTGGCAAGCTCAAGATGGTGGATCCGGATTCGACGATCATCAAGGAAGCGAAGATGCTCGGCATCAGCTTTGGCGATTGAGAAATGAAGAAAGAACCCATTGACTGTGATCCAGTCAGTGGGTTCGATTTGTTATGTATCTTTTGTCTGAAGGATATAACAGATGCCGAGTGACACGAACGCTGAGGTCATGACAAGGCAGAGCCCTGTCAGTCCGAAAAGAGTTCCGGCGATGATGACGCCGATGCCTGTGCCGATGGTTCCGGCGGCGGTGCACAGCAGCACAAATTTTTCCCTGCCGATGCCCTGCAGATAGCTCATGTGGATCTGGTAGGGTATTTTCGCGAGCTGGAGCAGGAAGATGAGCCATAACAGCCTCTGCGCCTGCTGTATGATCGCTTCATCATCGATGATCAGGTGAAGCAGTGTCTGATCAAATATGCCGCACAAGATGCAGAGCAGGCCGACAATGCTGAAACTCAGCTGCATACCGCTGTTCAGATATCGCCTGGCCGAAGTCATGTCCCCGGCGGAATGATACTGCAGTGCAAAGGTCTGTGTGGCGGTGGCGTAAGCATACACTGGAAGCCCTATGGCACTGCCTGCAGTGTCGAGCAGGCTGTACACTGCCGTCTGCTCTGTGCCGAGCCTTGCGACGACGGCGGATACGATACAGGCAAAGATCGTGCTTTCCAGCAGTTCCTGCCCGAACAGTGATGGATACAGGCGCAGGATCTTTCCCGCAACAGTCTTCATGGCTGCGAAGCGCACAGGACTTGCAGGCGATCGCATTCTAAGATATGCAGCCTGATAGACCAGCAATCCCGCAGCCAGCCCGATCACGCTGCCCCAGGCAGCGCCTGCAGTGCCAAGCTTTGGCAGTCCGCAGTATCCGTACACGAGCGAAAGATCAAAAAACAGGTTGACGCCTGTGGAGACGATTGTGCTGTACAGGGTGATCCTGGCGTTCAGACAGTTCCGAAAATATGCGGAGTATTGAAAGACCAGCATATTCTGGACCACGGTAAATGCTGCCGGATAGTAGTAGGACAACAGTTCTGACAGGTCGTCGTCCCTGACGCCGTATACATGCTGGAAGAGGAAGCGCCCGCCCAGGAGGCTCAGCACAAAAAAGCCGATGCCGATCAGAAGAGCCAGATACCGGCTCGCCATAAACGTTGTCTCAAATCCCTGTTCGTCCCGTTTTCCCTTCTCCTCCGCGGCGGCAATATGAAATGCCGCAGACAAGATTCCCAGCGCGCCTGTTATGGCGTACACGAAGGAGGCGGCAATGCCTACGACCGCGAATCCCTGTACCGAGTAATGCCCGACGATCGCCTTGTCCAACAGCTCGAACACTGTTGACAGCAGGAAATTGAGCAGGACCGGAAACGCCATCTGATTGATCTTTCGACAGATCTTATTCTTTTTATTGATTCGATTCAATTTTTATTCTCTCTTTCTTAATTTTTTATCGGTTAAAAAAGGAGAATACGTCTGTTCAGCCTATTCTCCCAATAGGCTGAGAACACATGCATGAGCCATTCTGATCCCTCCGTTCATGGTATAGTAATTTATTTCTGTGATGAGACCCGTTGGGATCAGTATATCAGAAATGACGGCATTTTTCAAACATGTTTCAGGCAGAATTTCGACGCGATGGTGTAAAACGGAGCGACAAAACACTTAGATCTGACGCACCTGTAAGTGTAATTGTCAGTGCAATTGTCATCAAAGAACTTTGAGACTGTTCGGATGATGAAATTGGAGAGGATCTGGTGCCTGACCTTCATTTACAATACGCTCTGCATATCACATGCTTTGTGGAATAGCGCATACGAGACAAAATGGAGTATCGGCTTTTGTCAGATGTATTGCTGACCAGACAGTTGTGGTAATGCAGGGCGTGTATGAGGGCAAAGGAATACGGTACGATGAATTTAGCATATAAAAATATGTTATCAAAGTAGCACAACGAGTTAGATTAGTATTTTTTTATACCAAAATACTCTGCCATGAGCAGGGTGCGGAGCGCCCAGCGGGAGTGGGTCTTGTATTCGTTCATGCGCTCTTTTCCAGCGCTGCCGGCAACCAGGGAGTGCGCTGCCTTATCCCAGTTCATGATGGCCGCCGCGTCCTGATAGTCCTTTTCGGATACCTTGTACGCCTCGTTCACGACCGCGATCTGGCCGGGGTAGATGACGGTCTTTCCGACAAACCCGCAGAGCTTATCGTCGGCGATCTCGTGGTACAGTCCTTTTTCCCAGTTGCTGCTGTTGTAGTATTCCCACACCGGGCCGGAGACAACATAATCCATGCCGTAGACAGTGATGATGTCGGAAAAAATATTGGCGACCGGCCGGATCTGGTGGATGGATTCGTCGTCATGTCTTCTGAATCCAAATGCGTGGCAGAGGTCGTTGCCGCCGACGCGGATGTTCAATACCCGGTCTTCGATCTGATCGAGCCTGTCTTTTAAGGCATATAATATTTCATATCTGTTCCGCAGGTCGATCATGCTGGAGCTCTCGTAGATCGGCATGGTGTATACCGGTTCGGCCGATGTCTCATTGATCCGGATGATCTCCTGTATGTATCCATCTGCATTCTCCAACGAAAATTTGGGAAGGATAAAGCCCCTGACGAGCTTTGCGCACGCTCCCAGAGTCTTGCAGAGCCTTCCGATCTGCCGTGCATTTCTCACGCGGACAAAAATCTGTGGCAGGTAAAATGCCTTTTTCCCTGAAGCAGTGTCCAGGCGGTGCAGCGTATCTGCAAGTATGTGCTCAGCCTCGGCGACACAGTCGTCGCGGATCGTGTCCTCGAGGCACAGTGCCAGTGAATATTTTGTGCCGAAGCGGTTGTTTATGATGGAATCGGCGATCGTCCGCCTGTTGGCGGGACAGTACAGAAGAGCGCCGACACTATAGTACAATAAAGAATTGTTCATGATAAAAGTCTCCGATATTATATTGAAATTTGAAAACAGGATATAAACAGATTCACTATACCACATATTTTTACAAAATGGTAGCTAAAGAAGTAAATATGTGGTATAGTAAAGTTTAAATGATACGATTGTGTCCAGAGTGATATTTCAGGTAAGGATAAAAAGGGATGGAAAGTGGAAAAAATCAAAATGTCAAGGTAATCATTCCACCGCGGCCGGGCAAAAAAGGGACCGCGGCAGCGGAGCCTGTGCAGGACAGCACACAGCCGGTGCGCGTATCGATACCGCCGCGGCATGGCAGGGCGGCGGTGATGCCGCAGCAGGAAGCGGCGCCGCAGCGGCTCGAGAGAACGTCTGCTCCTGCATCGGATCCGGTTCAGATCCGGATTCCCCCGCGGGCGCCGCGGAATCATGACAGTGGATCAGCCCAGAACAGCATACAGATACAAAATGGCATGCAGGACCGCGGCAGCGCCCCGCGTGGCGCGAGGGCGGAGATGAGCTTTGAACAGCTTGCCCAGCTGGCGTCATCGGTCGTGATGATCATGGTTCACGATAAGAAGGGCGAGCAGTTTGCCTCGGGTTCCGGCATTATGATCGGCAGGAAGGGCTATATCCTCACCAACAACCACGTGCTGAGCGAGGGCAGTTTTTTCACAGTCAGGATGGAGAATGACGACCAGTGCTACAGGGCGGACCAGATCATCAAGTACAATCAGCTGCTGGATCTTGCGGTCATCAGGATCGACAGGGAGCTTTTCCCGCTTCCGATATACAATGGGCCGCAGAAGCTTGTCAGGGGGCAGAAGGTGGTGGCGATCGGAAGCCCGCTGGGACTGTTCAACTCTGTGTCGGACGGGATCATCGCGGGGTTCCGCGTGCTGGATGACGTGGACATGATCCAGTTCACGGCGCCGACTTCGCCGGGCAGCTCGGGAGGCGCTGTGCTCAACATGTACGGGGAGGTCATAGGCATCAGCACGGCGGGAGCGCCGGGAGCACAGGGGATCAACTGGGCAGTGGGCTATGAGTTCATCAATCTGTTCACACAGGGGTTCCGAAATTGATTTCAAGGTGCGAAACATTAAAATTGGATTAAAAAAGAATTAAGATTTGAAAGTATGTTCTGTTTATATTGCACAAGAGTTATTGTTATGTTATACTTTTCATGTATATGTTGAAACAAAGTGGATAGCGATTGAGGGAAAATATGTTTGCGCATATGAAGATAAAAAATCTGAATGATTTTTTTGTGGAACGGGACGGCAGACCAGGCAGGTGTGTGTATTTTTGCAGGATTAATGGATATACGGAGGAGATCGGACAGTTTATCCAGAAATATTACGAGGCGGCGAGAGTGTCCGGCGTGATCATCGAGGGCAGGATCCCCAATCCGGATGAGAAAAATCTTGCCTACTATGAGGAGATCATGGGGCTGGACTTTCGGATGAACACTGATTTCATCTCGCAGAGCCTGAAAAGATGGCTGCCCCGCATGAACGATTACCAGCGGGGAAATGTCGCGCGCGCGCTGTATGAAACGCTCTGTGACCTGCGCAGATCCGGCAAGAATGAGAATATGCTGAGAAATGCATACATAAAGTTCATGTGCTGGTTATACTATAAATTTGAGCGTATCGTAAATATGCTGGGCGGGAGCAGGATCCCGAAGATCTTGTATGAGGGCGAGATCAGCAGTTATGAGCTGCAGCTGGTGACGATCCTCTCAAATGCAGGCTGCGATGTGGTGCTCCTGCAATACGGAGGGGACGCGGGGTATCGAAGCCTTGACGCGGGCAGTCAGCTCTCAGACGCTCTCGTGCTGCCGGATATGCGGGAATTTCCGCCGGATTTTAATCTAAAGTGGATCCGGTCCAGGATACAGGAGGAACTGAACAACGAGAGGATGTATGGGACGAAGCCGCAGATCCTCAACTGCACCAATGCGTGGATCGAGGGGAAGGGACTGGACGATCTCAGGAAAGATACTGCGGCAAGAGGTGATGATCCGAAGCTTTTTTACAATTGCTTTTACAGGATAAACGGGGTGGAAGATAAGCAGACCTACGCAAATGAGCTGTACCAGTTTCAGTTGGAGTTGACAAACAACGACCGGCGCGTGGTCATTGTCGACGAGTGCATACCCATGCCAGAGATGGATGAGATCGCGGCGGTGAAGCGCAAAAATTATGTGCGGCAGGACGAGATGCTGATGGATCTGGCTGCCAATATCCAGTACACGGCGAACGTCGAATTGCAGCGTGTGATGGTGAAGGCGTTTCTGGATGTGATGCTCGCTGAGGCGAAGTCGGCTGGCATGAACCTTAACAAGCTCACGAACAGGGCAGTCTATATGCTCTGCTGGATGAGGCGTTACCAGAAGCAGCTCTTCTCAAACTGGAGAATGCCGGATATCGGCTGTTTTATACACATGGGACCGTGCAAGGATGAAAATGAAGCGCTGTTTCTGCGGATCCTGGCGAGACTTCCGGTGGATGTGCTGATCCTGAATCCCAGGCTGACCGCAAAGTGCTGTCTTTCGGACACGCTCCTGTATGAGATCGATCTTGCGGAGTCGCTGTCCATGAACCGTTACCCGCGGCAGAGTGCAGACGTGCAGGTGGGGACGGTCGCGTATCATGCGGAGCGCGAGCTGAACGGGCTGATGTACCAGGACACAGGCATGTACCGCAATTTCCAGTATGATAAGGCTGTCTCGATCACACTGCAGACAATGTATGAAGAGATACAGATCCTCTGGAAGGAAGAGCTGAAGTTCCGGCCGAATTTCAGCACGGAAAACGGCGTTGTCACGCTGCCTGTGATCTTTGCCAAGGTGTCGGGAGTCAAGGACGGTATCGTGCAGAAGTATTGGAGCTCAATCAAGGAGCTGATGACGGAGGACACATTTGTCGTGAAAAATGTTCCGTATATCGATCCTGCGGCGCCCAATCCAATGAAGATGTACGCGGTGGAGTTTTTTAAGAACGGACGCCTGCAGAGGAAGAAGATCAGGGAAAATCAGAATTATTCCTACAGTTTTCTGCGGGATGAGGTTCAGGAACATATTTTTGACAAGCTGCAGCTGCTGATTGAGAGCAGGGTGATCAAAGGGACTTTTGAAAATGGTACGGAGTACGCGATCATCGCGACGATCCTGAACATGCCAAAGGAGATCGTGCGGCTGATACAGAAGTTTGATTTCACGAAAAAGAATCCAAAGCTGATCTATATCAACACCGGGGAGAAGATCATCTCCCTCGAGGATTCGATACTGGCGGCGTTTCTGAACCTGGCGGGGTTTGACGTGGTTTTTTTCGTTCCGACAGGCTATCAGAATGTAGAGAAACATTTTAACAGGAGTCTGATGGAGGAGCACCAGATCGGCGAGTATGTATATGATCTGCAGGTTCCAAACATGGCGCTGGTCTCATCGGGCGCGCGGCTCTCGTGGCGCGACAGGCTTTTTCGAAGGAGTTAACAGGATCGTGCTCAAAGGGTGGTTAAAGAATGGAGGAGAATATGGGACTTGATTTTAGCAAAGTAAAGACGCAGCCGTCGGTGATGGCGACCGCCGCGAATACCAAAAACGAGATTGAAGTGGTGGAAACATACGATATCGTGGAGGACAGACAGCAGATGAACGAAGTCCTTGTCGGTTCACAGGAGGTCGACGATATCGTGAGCACGATCGAGGTCAACAATCTGGAGACGATCGTATCGTTTGGCGCGGAGGTTGCGGAGGAGATCTCAAAGGCTTCGGATGTCGTGCTGAACAATGTGAACATGTCCCAGCTGGACGACTCGAGCGAGATGCTCAACGCGCTTGCGCGGGTGATGGAAAAATTTGATATAGACGAGCTGCAGGAGAATCCTTCGCTGTTCGGAAAGCTTTTTGGCAACATGAGAAAGCAGCTTGACAGGATACTGGATAAATATCATACAATGGGGGACGAGGTGGATAAGATCTATGTCGAGCTTCGCAAATACGAGTCCGAGATCAAGCAGTCCAACCGCAATCTGGACAAAATGTTTGAGGCGAACGTCGATTATTATCATGAGCTGGTGAAATATATCCTTGCCGGTGAACAGGGGTGCAGGGAGATCGAGGCCTACATCGCGCAGCGTGAATCTGACATGCAGACGACGGGCGACACATCGATCCAGTTCGAGCTCACAAGCCTGAACCAGGCGCTGATGATGCTCGAGCAGCGGACGCAGGATCTTCGGACGGCGGAGAGTGTGGCGATGCAGTCCATCCCGATGATCAAGGCGATGGAGTTTTCCAATATGAACCTCGTCAGGAAGATCAATTCGGCGTTCATCATCACGCTGCCTGTGTTCAAGCAGGCGCTCGCGCAGGCGATCATGCTCAAACGCCAGAAGATACAGGCTGAGGCGATGAGTGCACTCGATGCCAAGACCAACGAGATGCTGATCAAGAATGCCCAAAATACAGTGGAGCAGACGAAACTCACAACGGCGATGGCAGCCGGCAGTTCGATCAAGATTGAAACATTGGAGACAACCTGGAGGACGATCGTGGACGGTATCAATGAGACGCGGCAGATCCAGAACGATGCGAGACAGAAGCGTGTCGAGGATCAGGCCAGGCTCGAGAATATCAAGCGGGAGTTTAACGAGATGTACCATGTTCCCAATAAAAAGTAATCTTTATTAAAATTTTTTATCATGAAGGAGGAAAAAGATATGCCGATCAGTTTATCAAAAGGACAGAAAGTGGATCTGACGAAGGGGAATCCGGGACTCAAGAAGATCATGGTGGGGCTTGGATGGGACGTCAACGCGTTTGACTCCGGTGCGGATTTCGACCTGGATGCGGCAGCATTCATGGTGGGGGCAAACGGGAAATGTCCGACGGAGAAAGAGTTTGTATTTTATGGAAATCTCACACATCCGAGCGAGTCCGTCAAGCATATGGGCGACAACCTGACAGGAGAGGGCGAGGGAGACGACGAGCAGATCGAGATCGAACTTGCAAAGGTTCCGGCAAATGTGGAGAAGATCGCGTTTACGGTAACAATTTATGACGCCGATGTCAGAAGGCAGAATTTTGGACAGGTTTCAAATGCGTTTATCCGCATCGTCGACGAGACGACGAACACAGAGCTGATCCGCTATGATCTCGGTGAGGATTTCTCGATCGAGACGGCGGTTGTCGTGGGCGAGCTGTATAGACATAACGGTGAGTGGAAGTTCAATGCCATCGGAAGCGGATTCCAGGGCGGGCTTGCGGCACTCTGCGGACACTACGGGATCGAAGTGGCATAGTCAAAGAATTTGAGAAGGAGGGCATAGGAGATGCCGGTTAGTTTACAAAAAGGCCAGAAGGTCAGTCTCACAAAGGATAATCCAGGGTTAAAGAAGGTGGTCGTAGGACTTGGATGGGATGTCAACGCGTTTGATACAGGCGGGGATTTCGACCTGGACGCGGCAGCGTTTTTGCTGAATGATACAGGCAGGGTCGGCAGTTCGAGCGACTTTGTATTTTACGGAAATCTCTCTCACCCGTCGGGAAGTGTCGTACACCAGGGAGATAACCTCACAGGTGTCGGGGACGGGGATGACGAGCAGATCAGGATCGATCTGTCAAAGGTTCCTGACAATATCACGAAGATTGCCTTCACAGTGACGATCTATGAGCCGGAGCAGAGGAAACAGAACTTTGGACAGGTCAACAACGCGTTTATCCGCATCTACAATGAGGAGAACGGCGAGGAGATGCTCCGCTATGATCTCGGCGAGGACTTCTCGATCGAGACGGCGGCAGTGTTCGGTGAGCTGTACAAGAGCGGAAGCGAGTGGAAATTCAATGCAATTGGAAGCGGTTTCCAGGGCGGACTTGCAGCGCTCTGTGCAAACTTTGGTGTGGATGTGGAATAATAGGAGGGAAAATAGAGATGTCAGTTAGTTTACAAAAAGGTCAGAAGGTAAGTTTATCAAAGGACAATGCAGGCCTTTCCAAGGTGATCGTGGGTCTTGGCTGGGATGAGGCAAAACCGGCAAAGAGGGGGTTTTTCGCACCGAAGCCGCAGCCGATCGACTGTGACGCATCCGCGATCCTGCTCATAGACGGCAAGCTGCGCGCGAATGACGATGTGGTCTATTTTAACAATCTCAGACATAAGACCGGCACAGTACAGCATATGGGAGATAACCTGACCGGCGCCGGCGACGGGGATGACGAGCAGATCATCGTTGACCTCGCATCGATCCCGCAGCAGTATGACAGGATCGTAGTGGTTGTAAATATTTACCAGGCGGTGCAGAGGAAGCAGCATTTCGGCATGATCGAGAATGCTTTTATCCGTGTCGTGGATGCCAGAAACAATACCGAGCTGTGCAAGTACAACTTATCTGATGATTATTCTAACATGACAGCTATGATCTTCGGCGAGATTTACCGGCATGACGGTGAGTGGAAATTCAATGCCATGGGGCAGGCGACAACCGATCCGGGGCTCGGAGAGCTTGTAAATCGATATATCTAAAATGAGGAGAAAATGAAAAATGAAATTTAATGGACTTAGTGACAAAGAGGTCGAGCAGTCGCGAGGGCAATACGGTTCCAACACGATTCCTGATTCGGAGCCGACCACCTTCTGGGAGGAGTTTAAGGAGACCTTTGGGGATCCGATGATCAAGATCCTCCTCGCGATCGCAGTTCTGATGATTGTGATGTTCTTCCTGGGCTATGCGGAGATCTACGAGCCTCTGGGGACGATCGTGGCAGTGCTGGTGGTGGCGTTTGTGTCAGCAAAGACCGGCGTGGCGAGTGATACCAAGTATCGCGAGCTCAAGGACAGCACGGAGAAAGACAAGTGCAAGGTGTACAGGAACGGTGTCGTCACGGTGATCGAGGTGGATGATGTCGTGGTTGGCGACAAGATCCTGCTGCAGTCGGGCGACAAGGTTCCGGCGGACGGCATCCTGATCGACGGGGCGCTCAAGGTCGACAACTCCGCACTGAACGGAGAGGCGGAGGAGTGCAAGAAGACGGCGGCTGACCCGAGTGTCCAGCTTGCAGATGACATCACGGGCGACACGTTTGTGGACAAATATTCTCTGTTCCGGGGCGCGGTAATCTTTGACGGCGAAGGAATCCTCGATGTCAGGAAAGTCGGCTTGAAGACTATGATGGGCAAGATGGCGGAGGAGATGCAGGAGGATGAGCCGGATTCACCGCTGAAAGTAAAGCTTGCTAAACTTGCGAATCAGATCTCGACGTTTGGCTATATCGGTGCGGTGGTGATCGCGCTGTTTTACCTCGCACACGCGATCCTTGTGTTTGACGGCGGCGTCTCGGGATATTTTGCGCAGCCGATACCGGACATTATCAAGAACGTGATTTCTGCGGTTTCTCTTGCAGTCGTGATCGTGGTCTGTGCGGTACCGGAGGGACTTCCGCTGATGATCTCCCTCGTGCTGATGCAGAATACGAGCAAGATGCTTGACCACAATGTGCTTGTCAGAAAGGCGGAAGGTATTGAGACAGCAGGTTCATTAAATATTCTTTTCAGCGACAAGACTGGTACGATTACAAAGGGCTCGCTCGAAGTGGTTGATTTCTTCTGCGCGGACGGAAATTCGATCGACATTCCGCAGCTGAGCAGGCACAGCAAGGTCAAAGGACTGATCGATCTTGCGATCGGCAAGAATACACAGTCGATGTTTGACGCCTCGCACAAAGTGATCGGCGGCAACGCGACAGACCAGGCGCTGATGAAGTTTATCGGTGAGGATACGTTCAGGGCGCTCACTGCGAACACAGAGTACGTGGTCACTGCACAGCAGGGCTTCAACTCGACGAACAAGTTCAGCCAGGCGAGGATCGACAACGTTGGAAAGACATTTTATAAAGGCGCGCCGGAGCGGCTTCTGGCGGCAGCCACAAAGTATCTGGACGCGGACGGCAATATCCGGGAGATCGACAAGGCGGTGCTGGACAGAAAGATCGACGAGCTTGCCGCGAAGGCGATGCGTGTGCTTGCGTTTGGCTATTCCGAGAGCGCGCTCGTGGAGAGCAGGATCAACGATGATATCGTTATTATCGGTCTGGTAGGCATCAGGGACGACGTGAGACCCGAGGCGCGGGATGCGATCAAGGAGGTTCAGGATGCTGGGATCCAGGTCGTTATGATCACGGGGGACAGGCTTGAGACTGCGGTGGCGATCGCGAAGGATGCCGGGCTGTTGAAGACAAATGACGAGATGGCGCTCTCCTCGGCGCAGCTAAATGAGATGTCGGACGAGGATGTGAAGAAGATCATACCGAAGATCAGGGTGATCGCGAGGGCGCTTCCGACGGATAAGTCCCGTATGGTACGGCTCTGTCAGGAGATGAACCTGGTTGTCGGCATGACAGGCGACGGTGTGAACGACTCGCCGGCGTTAAAGCGCGCTGATGTCGGTTTTGCGATGGGCAGCGGTACGGAGGCGGCTAAGGAAGCAGGCAAGATCGTAATCCTCGACGATAACTTTAAGTCGATCAAGGATGCGATCCTTTATGGACGTACGATCTACCACAACATCCTGAAGTTCTGCAAGTTCCAGCTGGTGATCAACGTGACCGCTGTCGTGGTGAGTGCGATCGCACCGTTCTTTGGTGTGGACGAGCCGCTGAAAGTAACACATCTGCTGTTCGTAAACCTGGTCATGGACAGTCTCGGAGCGATCATGCTCGGCAACGAGCCTGCGCTTGAGAAATATATGCGCGAGAAGCCAAGGCGCAGGGACGAGAGCATCGTGAGCAAGGCGATGATGGCACAGATCCTGACGATGGGCCTGTGGCTGACGGTGGTGAGCTTTGTATATCTGAAAACGCCGTTCATTGCCGAATTGTTCGGCGGCTGGGCGAAGGACAGCGCAGGAAATGTGCTGAACGGTGTTCCAAATGCACAGCATCTGACCGGTTACTTTGTATTGTTTATCGTGAGCGCCCTGTGCAATGGCTTTAATGTCAGGGATGATGGATTTGGTATATTTAAGGGACTGGATCAGAACAAGGGATTTTTGAAGGTGTTTTTCCTGATCATTCTTGTTCAGTTCGTGATCGTGAATGCGGCGCTGATCCCATTGCCGGTATTTACATGGATCGGAAATATGTTCAGCTGCAGTCCGTTCGGTATCGCCGGGTGGGCAGTGGTCATCATTCTTTCCATCACCATGATTCCGGTCGATCTGGTGCGGAAGATGGTCGTCAACAGGAAATAAATGAATCTCGTATTGGAGGAAGACTTATGGAAGAACTGAGATCGATCATGGAGAAATTTGCCGCGTCAGGCTGGGATCTGATATCTGTTCCGGCGCAGCAGTGGCTGGACGGAAGGTCGGACAGGGAGACTCTGGTATCCGCGATCAGACAGGCGGACGAGGAGTGCGGAAGCTGTGGCTGTGAATTTGATCCATTGTATAAGAGGGCGCTGGAACTGATCTGACAGACCCTGGAAATGTGATTTGATAAAGCAAAGTGAGATGGTTCACTTTGCTTTATTTATGCACAGACCCGTGCAGAGGAAATATGCCGCTAAGGCGGCGCACGGGTCGCGCGGCGAGTAGTGGAGCAGGGCACTCCCCTACTCGATTGCACATGGGCGTGCAGAGGAAGTATGCCGCTAAGGCGGCGCACGGGTCGCGCGGCGAGTAAAAAAAGATGGCAATACAGAAGTTTTGACGCGGAGGGATAGATATGATCGTATTTCATACAGATCTGGACAATACACTGATCTATTCTTATAAACATGATATTGGGAGAGATAAGCGCTGTGTCGAAGTATATCGGGGGCAGGAATTGTCGTTTGTCACACAGGAGACGCACCGTCTTCTGTGTAAGCTTTCAGAATGGAAACAACAGGTTCTGATCGTGCCGACGACGACCCGGACGACAGAGCAGTATCTGCGGATCGATCTGGGGGTGGGCGGCTTTCCGTATGCACTTGTCTGCAACGGCGGGGTGCTTCTTACTGCTGGTACGGATGATGATATTGCTGCTGGCAATGCGGTTGTCAGGGAAGATGAAAAGTGGTATAGAGACTCTCTGGAAATGATCCAGGACAGCATGGGTGAACTGCGCAGGGCAATGAAGCTTCTGGACCAGGATCCACGCAGAACTTTCGAGCTGCGCTTTATCAGAGATCTGTTTGTATTTACAAAATGCGAGGATTCCGGGACAGTTGTCGGTGATCTGAAAAAGGTTCTCGATACAGAGGCGGTGGATGTATTTAACAAAGGTGCGAAAGTGTATGTTTTGCCCAGGGTATTGAGCAAAGGAAATGCGGTTTCCAGGTTTCGGAAATATATAGGCGCCGGTTATGTGATCGCGGCGGGAGACGGTGAATTTGATGTTTCCATGCTGGAGGCTGCCGATCTGGGGCTTGCGCCGGCGGAGCTTGCACAGCGCTGTCAATTCCAGGAAAGGGTAAGGGCGCTTCCCGCAGAAAGACATTATGCGGAGGCGGTGCTTAGTACAGTTCTCGAAGTGATCTCAAAAAACTGTAAGGAAATAAGGTGATTCCCTGCGTGTCGAGCAGAGGAAGATGGCTCTTTCTCTGCCCGGCCGCATAGGGGCTTTCGTTTTCTGACGGTGTGCGGCAAAGCTGTCTGCATGCCGGCAGTTCTTTTGGCAGTAAGATCATTTTCTTTCTTCCAGCGTTTTAATTCGGTCTGTGCCCGAGACTGCCGCCGTCCATGCCAAAATTGATGCCGCTCGCACGCTCGTTTGGCTGGATGATGACCGTCACAGGCTGGCGGGGATTCCATTCAAAGCTGTAGGATTCCCCGGATGCCTGACCGATAAAGGTCTTCCAGTTCACGTCCATCTTGACGTCCGGATCGCAGTAGCCGTTTCCCATCCAGCACACGACAGCGTCGGGGTCGACGGCGAGCGTCGTACCCGTCTGGATATTGCTCAGCACGATCGGATTTCCGTCGATCAGGATCGCGACATAGGCATTGGGACCTTCGCCAGTCAGTGTCGAGGTGGCAAGACCTTTCTGGGAGATGACGCCGCAGCCGATAAAGCGCACATCGTACTTGCAGTCCGGGGTGAATGCCAGGATATTTTCGGACTCGATCGAGAGCACCTCGCCGGGCTGGAGCTGGTACACGACCACGTGCTGCGCGCGGTTTGCATAGTATGTAACGCTGTCCCCGTTCATCATGACTTTCATGAGGGGAAGATTCTCGCCTGTCACACGGCGCATGAGGGAACCCAGCAGTGCCTGCCCCACACTTTGCTGGGGACCGAGCAGCAGCTTTTCGAATTTATAGTTTTTCTGCCCGCCGTTCTCGCCGCAGATAAAAGAACCTGCTTTTGTGAACAGCACGTCGCTTCCGCGGCAGGTGACTTTCAGGGTCAATTCATTGATCACTTCAAATGTCAACATCGATAGATACTCCTTTTTGTTTCGACTATTGATTAACAGTTCCTTAGACAACCTGCACGCCGTACAGTTCACACAGTCCTGCGAGGTCTCTGGCGACGCCGTTCCCGACAGCGCTGAATTTCCAGATGCCGTTGTGCAGGTAGAGTTCGCCGATCATCATGGATATGATATTGTTGTAATATTCGGTCATCAGAAAGCTCACAAGTTCTTTGCCGGAGCTGTCCATAATGCGGATGTAGGCGTCTTTCAGCATGCCGAAATGAAGCCTGTTTTCCAGCGCATCGTTGATGGTCAGGACGAAGACGATCTTTCTTACCTGCGGGTTCAGACGCGCGAGATCGATCTGGATCATTTCACGGTCCGCACTGCCGCCCTCCACAAACCGGGTGCTTTTGTCTGGGCTGAAAGTCTGGCCATAGAATACGAACCAGGAATCGCCGATGACTTTTCCATCCGCACCGAGGAGAAATGCCGATACGTCGACATCGCACCGCGCATCGGTGACATTCCAGCCAAAACGGGCTTCCACCGCAGTCAGCGCGTCTGTTGACAGGTGTGTTTTCTGTCCTTTCTGCACTTTGTTCACAAGCGGCGGGACAGGTCTTGCGGCAGGCATGCCGGGCGTGCTCGCAGTATTCTGCTGCCCCGCGGTCAGGGCGGGCTGAATGTTCTGCGGCTGACGGGGCGGTCTGCTTTGCGTCTGTCCGAAAGACGTCTGCGGCGGTCTGCCCTGCTGTCCGGAGGGCGTCTGTCCGAATGACGGCTGACTGCCGGGCATCTGTCGCGGCGGCGTCTGCTGGGGCCGGTTGTGCAGGGAGTGAGTCCCGATGGTTTGGGGGCTGCCGGTATTTTTGATCAGTGTCATGATATTGCCCTGGTTTTTGACGCACTGTGTCTGCGTCCTGTTGATCGATAAGATCGAGTCGCGGTTCATGGCACCAGTTGATTTTGTTGCTGCGTTGATCATGAGGATCCTCCGTTTGGAAATAAATGAGAATGATTTGTATTTTCTATGCGATCATTATAGCACAATGAAGAGGTGTTTACATTAAATTTGCATTAAAATAACTCATTTTGTCAAAGCCTTATAAATAAAGTATCTGCGCCTGATAAGCGTCATTGTACAATTCAAAGTAGCCTATGGCGGCGCCAAGAAGCAGAGAGCCGCTTAGGGCAAATTCTTTCACTGGCGGATAGGAATCCCATGACTGGGTGCGCTGTTCGGAAGGATGCTTGATCCTCTCAGATCCATTGGGGAGTTTGCGATGTATCTTGCAGCACTGAAACAGGACATCATTCTCCTTAGACTCGAGTGTTTTAAGATGCCTTTTTACCGCATTCTGATGTACCCTGAAGTTACTTTTCATCCGGGTCATAAAGGATATGCCAACATCCAGAAGGGCATCTGCGTTTATTCCCGTATAGTAGCCTGCATCGAGAATGGCAGATTTTGTGCTTACACCATTTGCCCTGAGTTCTGCAATTGTCCTTGTGATTGTGCTGACATCCACAACATTTCCAGATGTATACCTGGAAAAGAGGGGCATGCCGGTATGCTGCTGGACTACATAGATCAGACGTAATACCTTGCTGGCTACACCATTGCGGCTGTTGACGGCGGTAATGCACGTTTTGAGACATACAGCGTGTACAAGGATAGCAGAGTCAGGGGTTTTCAGACTTCAATTCGCTATATGGCAAACCAGGACACTTTTTTAAACAAAAGGTGTCCTTTTTTATTTGAGGAAAATCAGCTATGATAAGAATACAGAGAAGCAGGTATAAACAGTATTTGGAAAGGTTGGGTTGTCATGGATAAGTACTATCTCGCAATTGACATCGGTGCGTCGAGCGGGCGGCATATACTGTCGCATATGGAAAACGGAAAGATCGTGCTGGAGGAGGTCTACCGTTTTCCGAACGGCATGGAGGAGCATGAGGGACGTAAGGTCTGGGATGTCGACGGGTTGTTTGAGGAGATCAAGACAGGAATGAAGAAATGCAAGGAGCTAGGCAAGATCCCGGTGTCGGTTGGCATCGATACGTGGGCGGTCGACTTCGTGCTCCTGGATCAGAATGATGAGCGCATCGGAGACGCGGTCGCATACCGCGATGAGCGCACGAAAAATATGGATGAGAAAGTCTACGAGCTGGTTGCGGAGAAGGAGCTGTACGGCAGGACCGGGATCCAGAAACAGGTCTTTAACACGATCTATCAGCTGATGGCGCTGAAGACAAAGGAGCCGGAGGCGCTTCGGACGGCGTCCAAACTGTTGATGATCCCGGACTATTTTCATTTTCTGCTGACTGGCAGGGCGGTGACGGAGTACACTAACGCGACGACGACACAGCTGGTAAATGCCCAGTCAAAAGAGTGGGATGAGGAGCTGATACGGAGACTTGGTTATTCTGTATCGATCTTCCAGCAGATCCGGACGCCGGGGACAGTGCTTGGTAGCTTAAAGGAAGATATCGCCAAAGAGATCGGATATACCTGTGAAGTCGTTCTGCCCGCGACACATGATACGGGCTCTGCGGTAGCGGCAGTTCCCGTTTCGGAGGATGAGGAGGAAAATGTACTCTACATCAGTTCGGGAACGTGGTCGCTGATGGGAACGGAGCTGCGTGAAGCGGACTGCAGCGAGGAGAGCAGACAGCATAATCTCACGAATGAGGGCGGATACCAGTACCGCTTCCGCTATCTGAAGAACATCATGGGACTCTGGATGATCCAGTCTGTTAAAAAAGAGATCGGCGGCGGGCTTGGATTCGGAGAGATCTGCGAGGCGGCGTCAGGATGCGGCATCGCGTCGATCGTGGACTGCAACGACGACCGTTTTCTCGCACCAGCAGACATGACAGAGGAAGTGCGGGCGGCATGCAGGGAATCCGGACAGCAGGAGCCGGAGGGGATCGCGGAGGTGGCGGCTGTCATCTACAACAGCCTGGCAAAGTGCTATGCCGATGCCAAAAAGGAGATAGAGGCGATGACTGGAATAAGCTATGAAAGTATCCATATCATCGGCGGCGGCGCTAACGCGGATTACTTAAACCGCCTGACGGCAAAGGTGACGGGGAAGAAAGTTCTGGCCGGACCGGTGGAGGCGACGGCGATCGGAAATCTTGCGGTGCAGATGATCGCAGACGGTGTGCTTGGCAGTCTGCAGGATGCGAGAAAATGTATCCGGGAGTCGTTTCCGATCAAGGTATATGAATAAAGTGGGCATGTTGGTTGACTGATAAAGCAGATTCAATAAACAATATAAAGCGCATATAAAGCGCAGAAATGGAGGAAACATGAATCAGAACGAACGGTACGAGGAAGCGAAAAAAAGGTATGAGGCAGTCGGCGTGGACACTGACGCGGCGATCAGCAAATTGAAGGAGATCCCGGTATCCCTGCACTGCTGGCAGGGGGATGATGTGATCGGTTTCGACCACGATGGCCCTCTGACAGGCGGGATCCAGACGACAGGCGATTATCCCGGAAAGGCGCGGACGCCGGAGGAGCTGATGCAGGACATGGATCAGGCGCTGAAGCTGATGCCTGGCAGGAAGAAGCTCAACCTGCACGCCAGCTACGCTATTTTTGAGAAGGGTGAATTTGTGGACCGCGACAGGATCGAGCCGAAGCACTTTGCAAAGTGGGTGGAATTTGCGAAGGAGAGAAAGATGGGTATCGATTTTAATCCGACTTTTTTCTCGCATGATAAGGTTAAGGATGGACTGACCCTGTCAAGCCCTGACGAGGAGACGAGGAGGTTCTGGATCGAGCACGGAAAGGCGTGCGTGCGCATCTCGCAGTATTTTGCGGAGGAGACCGGCGTGCCCTGCGTGATGAACATCTGGACGGGGGATGGCTACAAGGATATTCCCGCGGATCGTATGGGACCGAGGCTCCGCTATAAGGATTCCATTGAGCAGATCTTGTCAGAGCCGTTTGACAGGAAGCTTGTGAAGCCCTGCGTGGAATCGAAGGTATTCGGCATCGGCGTCGAGGCGTTCACGGCGGGAAGCGCGGAGTTTACACTGACCTTTGCGGCGACACATGACGGCTGCTTGCCCTTGATGGACAACGGCCATTATCACCCGACAGAGGTGGTATCGGACAAGATCCCGGCGCTGCTGTGCTTTTTCCCGGAGATCGCGCTGCACATCACGAGGCCGATCCGCTGGGACAGCGATCATGTGGTACTGTTTGATGATGAGACAAAAGAGATGGCAAAGGAGATCGTCCGCAGCGACGCACTTGACCGCGTATACATGGCGCTGGATTATTTTGATGCGAGCATCAACAGGATCTCCGCGTGGACGGTGGGATTCCGCAGCTGGCAGAAGGCTCTGCTGAGCGCGCTCTGCACGCCGAACGCCGAACTTAAGAAGCTGCAGGATGAGAATCGTATGACGGAACTGATGGTGATGCAGGAGGATATCAAGACGTATCCGTTTGGCGATGTCTGGGAGGAGTATTGCAGACAGTGCGGTGTGACCGCGGATCACAGCTGGTTTGACGCGGTAAAGAAATACGAAGAGGAAGTATTGTCGAAGAGGGCATAAGGAGAGCATAGAGAGAGCATCAATGGAACATCAATTGAACATAAAGAGAGGAAGGGTTGATATGAATTTTTTGGACGCAGCATTCGTGCAGGGATTTATCAGGATGGCGGACGATGGCTGGCAGCAGGGCTGGCATGAGAGAAACGGCGGCAATCTGTCGTACCGTGTGAAGCCGGAGGAAGTGGAGTCCGTGAAGGAGAATTTTGAGGTGAAGGACTGGCAGCCGATCGGAACGACCGTGCCGAAGCTTGCCGGAGAGTATTTCCTGGTGACAGGGAGCGGAAAATATTTCCGGAATGTGATCATCAAGCCGGAGGATTCGATCTGCATGATCGAGCTTGACGATAAGGGTGAGAATTACCGTATCGTATGGGGACTTGTCAATGGCGGGAAACCGACCTCGGAGCTTCCGTCCCATCTGATGAACCACGAGGTGAAAAAGGAAGTGACGGGTGGAAAATACCGTGTCATTTACCATGCGCACACGACAAATGTGATCGCACTGACCTTCGTGCTGCCGCTGAGCGACGAGGTATTTACAAGGGAGCTGTGGGAGATGGCGACGGAGTGCCCTGTCGTATTTCCGGACGGGATCGGCGTGGTGCCGTGGATGGTTCCCGGCGGACGTGAGATCGCGGTGGAGACGAGCAAGCTGATGAAGCGCTATGACGTGGCGATCTGGGCGCATCATGGAATGTTTGCGGCAGGCGAGGACTTTGACCTGACTTTCGGACTGATGCACACGGTGGAGAAATCCGCGGAGATCCTGGTCAAGATGCTGTCGATGCAGCCGAACAAGCGCCAGACGATCACGCCGGATGATTTCAGGAATCTCGCGAGGGATTTCAAGGTGACATTACCTGAGAAATTTCTGTACGAAAAATATGTATAGTGAAATAACAGGATTTGACATCCGCGTTTAGGCGGTGCTATCGCGGCAGAACAAAGCAGATTTGTGTAGATCCGACAAAAAATCTGCTCAGGTGATCAGGCACAAAGAGATTTTGAGAAGCTGTTATACAGAATAAGAAAAGGAGAAAAAATTATGGCAAACAGATTCGTATTGAACGAGACATCGTATCATGGGGCAGGCGCGATCAAGGATATCGTGCCTGAGGCAAAAGGAAGGGGATTTCAGAAGGCATTTGTGTGCTCCGATCCCGATCTGGTGAAATTCGGCGTGACGAAGAGAGTACTGGATGTCCTCGACGGAGAGGGGATGGCCTATGAGCTGTATTCGGAGATCAAGCCAAACCCGACAGTGGAGAACGTACAGACCGGCGTGGCGGCATATAAGAAATCCGGCGCGGATTATCTGATCGCGATCGGCGGTGGCTCTTCCATGGACACGGCGAAGGCGATCGGCATCATCATCAACAATCCGGAGTTTGAGGACGTAGTGAGCCTCGAGGGTGTGGCGCCCACGAAGAATAAGTCCGTACCGATCTTCGCGGTGCCGACGACTGCCGGAACAGCAGCGGAGGTGACGATCAACTATGTCATCACGGACGTGGCAAAGAACCGCAAGATGGTCTGCGTGGATCCGAAAGACATACCCGTCGTTGCATTTGTCGATCCCGAGATGATGGCAACCATGCCAAAGGGATTGACAGCGGCGACTGGTATGGACGCGCTCACCCATGCCATCGAGGGATATATCACGGCAGGCGCATGGGAATTGTCCGATATGTTCCATTTGAAGGCGATCGAGATCATCTCGCGTTCCCTGAGAGGGGCAGTTGACAACACGCCGGAGGGCAGGGCGGATATGGCGCTTGGCCAGTACGTTGCTGGCATGGGCTTCTCGAATGTGGGACTTGGCATCGTGCATTCCATGGCACATCCGCTTGGCGCGCTCTACGACACACCGCACGGTGTTGCCAACGCGATCATTCTCCCGACTGTCATGGAGTACAATGCAGAGGCGACAGGTGAGAAATACCGTGAGATCGCAAGGGCGATGGACGTACAGGGCGTGGATGACATGTCACAGGAGGAGTACCGCAGGGCAGCGATCGACGCTGTGAAGAAGCTGTCCCAGGACGTTGGGATCCCGGCGGATCTGAAAGAGATCGTCAAGAGAGAGGACATTCCGTTCCTGGCACAGTCTGCCTATGATGACGCGTGCAGACCGGGCAATCCGAAAGAGACAAGCGTGGAGGACATCACAAAGCTCTATGAGTCACTGATCTGACCAATAATCGAGCAGGGAGGATTTTCCCTGCCCGTGCGCATAAAAAAACGACCGCGGAATGCGGTCGTTTTTTTACATCAGATTCGCAAAGAGGGAAGCGCCAACGACAGTCATAAGTCCGGCGACGGCGATCGCGAGACTGCTCATGGCGCCCTCGACTTCGCCCAGCTCCATCGCCTTTGCCGTTCCGATCGCATGGGAGGCGGTGCCGAGCGCCAGACCTTTTGCGATCGGTTCCTCGATCCGGAATATTTTGAACACAGATTCAGCGATGACATTTCCGAGGATCCCCGTGACGATGATGACGGCGACCGTGATCGTCGATATGCCGCCCAGTTCCTCCGAGACACCCATGCCGATCGCGGTGGTGATGGATTTGGGGAGCAGCGTCACATACTGTTCGTGGGTCAGCGAAAATAATTTTGCCAGTACAAAGACACTGGCAAGGCTTGCGAGCACGCCTGCGGTGATGCCGCCCGCCACGGCTTTTAAGTTTTTTCGGAGCAGCATAAGCTGCTGGTACAGCGGGACTGCCAGACAGACGGTAGCCGGTGTCAGCAGATAGCTGATGTATCTGGCGCCTTCATTGTAGTGCCGGTATTCCACCTTGAACAGCGTCAGCACTGCCATGACGCAGACGGTGGCGATCAGCAGCGGATTTAAGACCGCCAGCTTGAATCTGCGCCTGATCAAAAGCCCTGCCTCATACGCGGCGAGACTGATCACGGCTCCGAAGAAAACGGAGTCGGCCAGATATGCTTTCATGGTGTATCAGCTCCTTTCATTTTCTGACGATGGCTTCTGTGGATCATATACTGTGTAACCCTGCCAGTTGCCGCCATGACGATGATCGTGGTCAGGACCGTGACGACGATGACGGGAAGCCATATGGGCTGCAGGGCGGACCAGGATTCCAGAAGTCCGACTGCCGCGGGAATGAACATGACAGGCATGATCTCGATCAGAAAGTCAGCGGTTTCCCTGACTTGTGTGAGTTTCAGGATTCCTGTGCAGAGCGCTGTAAGCATCAGCACCAGCCCGTAGACGCTTGCGGGGATGGGGAGCGGTATCAGGATATGGAGCAGCTCCCCGAGAAACGATATCAATAAAATAATGCAGAACTGTTTCAGATATTTCATGTTTTTCTCTCCTGGTTATGGATGATGGCTGATGTTCTGTTCTCTGACTTTGTTTATTATACTCAGGAATTGCAGGAAATAACTGACGCATCCTGACTTTCCTGTTTCTTCGATAATAAATGGCAAAAAATGCGCAATTTAAATCACTGTTTTTTTCTGATGCCACTGATTTTGCCTTTGCATTTAACTGGAAATCCAGATATTTCTATTCTCATCATGAATATTTTTTTCGGCATCATTCAATCTGTTATATACCATCACATTCTTAATTAAATTGAAGGGCAATGTAATAATACCACCAAATGAATGAAAAATAAAGACAGTATTTAGGAAAAATATTTTTGACTGGGCAGAATTTTTGGAGCTATCTCATCAGAGGAGCTTTATTCTGTGTATACACACCAAATTTCTTACCAAAATTTCTGCAGAAAAACTGTGCAAAAGGTAAAAGATGAACTAAAATTACTTTAAAAATTGATTAATTAATGAAATGATGGTATGTTAGATATGGAATGCACAATACTATGATTCAACATACTTTAAATGATTAAAAATGAAAATTGCGCATGGAAGGGAGAACAGGCATGATAACATACAATGAGAAAGAGCGGGTATTCAAGCTGGATACGCCGAACACGACCTATATGATCGGCATTGTGGACGAGGAGGATTTTGTCGGACATATCTATTACGGCAGGAAACTGAGGGAGGCGGAGGCCGCTTATCTGATGAGGACAGGGGAGCCCCCGTTTGTCCCGGGCAGGAATAACAGGGAGCGCTGCTCGTTTTACGACTGTTTTCCCTTTGAGTATCCTACGAGTGGGCTTGGCGACTACAGGGAAGGCTGTATCGGTGTCAGGACGCCGGGCGGACATGTGGGCAGCATGCTCTCCTATGTGTCCCATGAGATCGTCCCGGGAAAACCAAAGCTTGACGGGCTTCCGGCGACGTTCGGCACAGAGGAGGAATGCACTACATTGAAGCTGGTCTGCGCGGACAGATATATCGGCATGCAGGTGGAGCTGCTGTACACCGTATTCCACGATGTCGATGTGATCACGAGAAGCGTGAAGGTGACCAACACAGGCAAAGAACATTTTTACCTTACCAGGGTGTACTCGGCGTGCATTGATATGGATAACAGGGATTATGATATGGTGTCCCTGCACGGAAGCTGGGCGAGGGAGCGCCATATCCAGAGAAAGTCTCTGGGATACGGCATTCAGAATGTCAGTTCTTTCCGCGGGGAGTCCAGCCATCAGGATCACCCGTTCCTGGCGCTGGTGGACAAAAATACCACGCAGGAGAACGGTGAGATCTACGCGATGAACTTCGTGTATTCCGGGAATTTCTGCGCACAGGCGGAGGTGACGCAGTTTGACTATGTCCGCATGACGATGGGGATCCACCCTGAGAATTTCTGCTGGAAGCTGGAGGCCGGCGAGAGCTTCCAGGCGCCGGAGGTCGTCATGGTCTACACGGACAGGGGATTTGATGCGATGACGAGCACGTTCCACAGACTGTACAAAAAGCATCTGATCCGCGGTGTGTACAGGGACAGGAAGAGACCGATCCTCATCAACAACTGGGAGGCGACCTACTTTGAGTTTGATACGGAGAAGCTGCTGTCCATCGCGAGGGAGGCGTCAGAGCTTGGCATCGAGATGCTTGTCATGGACGACGGCTGGTTTGGCAGGCGGAACTTTGATGACTGTGCGCTGGGCGACTGGCACGTGAACGAAGATAAGATAACGGGTGGTCTGAAATATCTGGTAGATGAGGTGAACAAGCTCGGAATGAAGTTTGGTATCTGGTTTGAGCCGGAGATGATCTCGCCGGATTCTGACCTGTACAGGGCGCATCCCGACTGGGCGATCGCGATTCCGGGGAGGCCGGGCACGGAGTCGAGGCAGCAGTTTGTGCTCGATCTGTCAAGGCGGGAGGTCGTCGACTGTATCTATGAGCAGGTGGCATCCGTGCTCAGGAGCGCCAACATCGAGTATGTGAAGTGGGATATGAACAGACAGCTCACGGACATCGGCAGCTATGGCCTGCCGGCGGACAGGCAGGGCGAGCTCTATCACCGCTATGTGCTTGCCGTCTACCAGATGCAGGACAGACTGACGAAGGATTTTCCGTATCTGCTGCTCGAGAACTGTTCCGGCGGCGGGGCGCGCTTCGATCCGGGTATGCTGTATTTCAGCCCACAGATCTGGTGTTCGGATGATACCGATGCGGTGGAGCGCCTCGAGATCCAGGAGGGAACAGCGCTCATCTATCCGCTCTCGGCGATGGGTGCGCATGTCTCAGACTGCCCGAACCATGCGCTGGGGCGCGTGACGCCTTTTGAGACGCGCGGCATCGTGGCGCTCGCGGGAACATTTGGCTATGAGCTCGATGTGACGAAGATCCCGCAGGAGGACAGGGATATGATCCCCGCCCAGGTGGCGATGTACCATAAGTATAATGACCTTGTCAGGGAGGGCGATTATTACCGTATTGCGTCCTATTCCCAGAATCATAGATATGACTGCTGGCAGGTCGTGAGCGAAGACAAAAAACAGTCGCTTGTCACCTTCGTGCAGGTTCTGAACCGGGTGAACTTTAAGTCAAGACGCATCCTGCTCAAAGGGCTGGATGCTGAGAAGCGGTATAAAGTTGTGTTTGAAAATGATGAAAAGATCGAGGACAGGATCTACAGCGGAGACACACTGATGAAGGCAGGACTGCTCGTGCCTGATCTATGGGGGGATTTCAGGGCACGCCTCATATCGCTTGCCGCGGTGTAGTTTCTGTACGACAGCGTGCCGGGATCCACACGACCGCATGGGGAATCTGACAGATTTGCCGCATGCGGTCGGTATGAGCATAGATTTGGGGAGTGATGTAGATGGTTAAGGCTGTGAAGCTTGCGGATATCGCGGAGAAAATAGGTGTCAGCGTTGTCACGGTGTCGAAAGCCCTGTCGGGTCAGAAGGGTGTCAGTGAGGAGATGCGCGCCAGGATCAAGGAGCTGGCGGATGAGATGGGATATACGCCGATCCATGCGGCGCAGGCAGGAAGAATGAGGTCGTACACGATCGGCGTCGTCACATTTGAGACGTATTTTGCGCGGTTTGCCTCGTTTTACTGGAAGATGTACCAGGAACTGGCCACGCGCGCGGTCAAGAAAAACTGCTTTTCCATGCTGGAAGTCATATCGTACTACGATGAGGACAATCTGATCTGGCCCAAGCTGATCACAGAAAGCCAGAAGGTTGACGGCATCGTCGTGATCGGAAAACCCAGGATGGACTATCTGAAGATGCTTTATCAGAATAAAAAGATACCGATGGTGTTTATGGATTTCTACGATGACGAGGAGGTGGTCGATTCTGTCATATCCGCGAGCTTTAACGGCATGTACCGCATGACGGACTATCTGATCAAGAACGGGCACACCCGCATCGCGTTCGTGGGGAGTCTGATGTTTACGGAGAGCATCACGGACAGGTATTTTGGATACTGCAAAGCGCTGATGGAGAGCGGGATCGAGGTGCGGCAGGACTGGATCATCAAGGACCGCGATTATAATGATGGTATCATAGGGCTGGATTATAAGCTGCAGCTGCCCAGGGAGATGCCTACGGCTTTCGTGTGCAACAACGATGTGACAGCATACTCCCTGATCAGGCAGCTTGAGGAGCACGGTTACCATGTCCCCGAGGATATCTCCGTGGTCGGCTATGACGATTACCTGTACGCGGAATACGGCGATTCGAGGATCACGACATATCTGGTTGACATGGGAGAGATGTCGAGGATCGCGCTCTCGTGCATCATCAAACGCATCGAGAACATTGCCATGAATGCCAGCGTACACATCGTAAACGGCAGGATCATAGAGCGCACGACAGTCAGAAAATTGAATTAAGAGATCAGTCAGTCGATCACCGGTGTTTCCCTGCGGTAAGTGAGCGGGGTGACGCCGGTTTTTTCTTTGAAGAGCCGGATGAAATGGTTTGTGTTCTCGATCCCGACCATCTGGCTGATCTCCACGATCTTCTCGTCGGTGGAGAGCAGCAGCTCCTTTGCCTTCTCGATGCGGATCCTGTTCAGGTACTGGATGGGTGTGTATTCATAATATTTCGCGAACTCACGGCACAGGCGGAACTTGTTGATGCCGTATTCGAGGGCGAGCTCGTCGAGGGAGTATGGTTCATAGTATGCAGTGGTAAAGCGGCGGTGCATGTCGGCGATGTAGGAAGGGACATGGTAGGAACCGGTCTGCTCGACAGCGCGCACGAGGCAGAGCTGCGTGAAGAGGCTGACGAGTTCCTGGGAGCGCATCAGACCGTGGATCTCCGTGTCGGCGGTATTTCTCAGGATCTGTTCCCACGCTGCCAGGATATCGGAGTATCTGTCCAGCCTGTAGATGAAATTTCCCAGGCTGTGGATCTTCTGCAGGTAGTATTCCAGGACTGTGACGCTCACGAAACAGATCGTGTACTCCCAGATATTGTGCTGGCAGACCAGCTTGTGGTTTTTGCGGCAGTCGATGACTGCCAGCGTGCCTTTTGTGAGATCGTAGCCGGCATTGATCCCGCTGGCATTTTCATAGTACAGCCTTCCGGCGCCGCTTGTCGTGTGCACGATACAGAGCGCGCTGAGGTTTGCCGCCTCGTAGGAGAACGGCGATGTGACGGACACGCTCCTGTGGCACAGCTCGCAGGGGAGGGTGTCACAGAAATCGTATTCCCTGCTGTAGGCGTTGTCAAAATAGTCGGACAGGGAGAAGCGGTTGCTCGTCTCCGACGAGATCAGGCAGCTGAAAAATTCGGCGGAAAAAGGTTTCTGCGGCATAGGTCACACTCCTTTGGATGAGATCGATCAATATATCAACAGTATAAATCATTGCGGAGGAAAAATCAAGAAAGGAATATAAATGTAAATATAGGAATATTAAATTCGAAATAAAACGAGATAAAGTAAAAAAGACGCATGACAGATTAAAAATAACACTAATTTTTAAGTAAAAATTAAGTAAAAACATAACGAGAACTGGTTAAATTATATAAAAAAGACAAATGGAAATTGTTAAAATAGAGGAAATGACGAAAATGAACAATAATTGAATGCAAAATGCAATTATAAGTAGTGATTAAATGTTAAATTCAATTTAAACTAAATTCAAGTTAACAAGCAACGCTAACTTGATTAAAAATTAAAAAAACAAAGGGAGGTTTCAACTATGAAATTGAAGAGATTCATGGCAATCAGCATGGCAGCTGTTATGACAATGTCTTTGACCGCATGCGGCGGTGGCTCCGGCGACACAGTGTCCGGCGATAACGCGTCATCTGATAACGCAGCAGCCAGCAGCACGGCGGCGGACAACAAGGATACATCGGCAGGCAGCGATGCGGCAGGCGGGGCGCAGACAGAGACCGGTATACCGACGATCGACAAGATCAATGTCGGAGAGGATTACAAGGATCTGTCAGCATCGATCAAGATCCTGACAAACAGAACGGATATCGTTGATACAGTCTATGCAGGTTATGCCGACCAGTTTATGGAGCTTTATCCGAACATCACTGTTGAGTATGAGGCAGTTACGGATTATGAGGAGGCGGTAACGCTCCGGCTGACAGCGGGCGGCTGGGGAGACATCATGTTCATTCCGACATCCGTGCCGAAGAACGAGCTGTCCACCTATTTTATGTCCCTTGGTGACTACAATACCCTGGATCAGATCTACAATTTTGTGGATGAGAAGACATTTGAGGGCAATGTTTACGGTATTGCCAACGGTGGTACAGCCGGAGGTATCGCTTACAACAAGAAAGTCTGGGCAGACGCGGGCATCACAGAGATGCCAAAGACTCCCGATGAGTTCCTCGAGGATCTGCAGAAGATCAAGGACAACACGGACGCAGTTCCCCTTTACACAAACTTTTCGGCAGGCTGGACGATGGGCGCATGGGATCAGTACATAGAGTGTGCGGCGACAGGAGATCCTGATTTTCACAACAATCTGCCCCACATGAAGGATCCATTCACAAAGAGGGACGACATGACAGGTCCTTACGCAGTGTATTATGTGCTCTATGAGTCCGTAGCGCGCAAGCTGGTGGAAGAGGATCCGGCAAGCTCTGACTGGGAGTCGTCAAAGGGCGCGATCAACAGAGGCGAGATCGCTACCATGGTGCTTGGTTCATGGGCTGTAAATCAGTTCAAGGAAGCAGGCGATAACCCGGACGATATCGGATATATGCCGTTCCCTATCACTGTCAACGGCAAGCAGTACGCTGGTTCCGGCGGAAACTACGGATACGGGATCAACAAGGATGCATCGGATGACAACAAGATCGCTTCCATGCTGTATGTCAAGTGGCTGATCGAGGAGTCCCCGATGTTCCTTGACGAGGGTAGTATCCCTGCACGCAAGGACGGAGAGTTCCCGGCTGTGCTGGAGGCGTTCGACGGTGTGGAGCTGATCGCCAACAGTCCTGCTCCGGACGGCGAGGAAGACCTGTTCGACGATGTCAACAACGAGAGCGAGGTCGGCATCAACAATAACGACTATCCTGATTGTGAGATCCTTGAGGCAGCGTTGTACGGCACGAGATCACTGGATGAGATCATGACGGAATGGAATGAGAAGTGGTCGGCGGCACAGGAGTCACTTGGTGTGGAAGTAAATAAATAAAGCAGTAGTTACCTGCCAGGGCAGATGGCTGTATCCGGATCTGCCCTGGCTTTATTGCACACGGGGATTCAAGTCGGTGTATTGGCGGGAAAGATCCCATACTGAATAAATATAGGAGAAATAATATGGGAAAAGAAGGAAAAACTTTTAAGGAATGGTTTGGAAGCAGAAAAGTTCAAAGGTACCTTGTTATTTTCACTTTTATGTTTTTGCCGTTACTTTTACTGCTTATGTTTACATATATTCCATTTGGCAAGATGATACAGTTCAGCTTTTATAATATGAAATATATCGGAAAGCGTACTTTTGTCGGATGGAAGAATTACATAGAAGTGTTCAACCGCCCGGAAATCTTTAAGTCGCTGCTCGTCAGCGTATACTACATGCTCGGTGGATTTGTCCAGCTTGCACTTGCGTTGTTCTTCGCGACAATGATGGTGTTTAAGGTAAAGGGAGAGTCCGTTTTCAAGGCAGCCATGTTCTTCCCGTATCTGATCTCAGGTATTGCGATTGGTTTTATCTTTAAGTTTTTCTATGCGAGAGGATATGTATTGGATTCGATCGTGGCGATGTTCGGGGTTGCTCCAGAAAATATTCCGATGTGGCTGCAGGACACAAAGATCAACAACATTTCTCTGGCAGCGACCTCCGTGTGGAGATACACAGGTCAGAATATGATCCTGTTCCTCGGCGCCATGATGTCCGTCGATTCTGATCTCTACGAGGCAGCTTCGCTGGACGGTGCGAACAAATGGCATCAGTTCAAATATATCATTCTGCCGAGTATCAAATCCATTGTCGTTCTGAATATTATATTGTCGATCAGCGGTTCTCTGAGTGCGTTCGAGCCTCCATATGTCATCACAAATGGTACGATGGGGACTGGTACATACTTCGTCATGATGAACAGGATCGCGCATGAGAACCAGAAAGTAGGACTTGCGAGTGCGATGGCGATCGTGCTGCTGATCATCATCATCATCTTTACCGTGCTACAGAAGCTGTTCTTCGCTTATGTGTTTGACAACGGGACAGACGATGAATCCAAGGCGGCAGCCAGAAAAAGAAAAAAGCAGGCAAAACAATAGGAAGGGGTGCATGTGATGAGCGAAATAAACGAAAAGAAAAGTATAGGTAGTATAGCGTTTTCTATATTCAAATATCTGATGCTGATAGCAGGCTCGCTGGTTGCCGTGATCCCCGTCGTTGTCTGTGTGTTCACGGCATTTAAGACGGAGGCGGAATACCAGAGTACTTCTCCACTGTCGCTGCCAAAGAGTTTCTTCTATCTGGAAAATTTCAAAGTTGCTTTCAAACAGGCAAACATGGCACGCGGCTTTCTGAACACGGCGATCGTTCTGGTGGTCGTTCTGGTACTGTCTGTTCTGATGGGATCCATGCTCGCATATGTGCTGAACCGCTTTAAATTTGTGGGAAACGGGCTGATCAGAAATCTGTTCATGTTCGCGGCACTGCTTCCTGGCATTGCGATGCAGGTCACGATCTACCAGATCATGAACGCCCTCGGGCTGATCAACCATCTGTACGGATATATGATCTGTCTGATGGGTACGGACATCATCTCGATCTACATTTTCCTGCAGTTTTTCGAGAATCTTCCGGTCTCGCTCGACGAGTCCGCGATCATAGACGGCTGCACGTACTTCGGCGTGTTCTTCAAGATCCTGCTCCCGCTGCTGAAACCGGCGATCATGACCTCTGTCGTTCTGAAGGGCGTGGGCGTGTACAATGAGTACTATGCTTCCAGCCTGTATCTGCAGTCAAAGGAACTGAAGACGATATCGACAGCCCTGTATACCTTTACAGGACCTTATGGCAGCCAGTATAACTATATCTGCGCGGGTGTCCTGATCACGATCATACCGATCCTGGTCATATTCCTTGTATTCCAGAAGCAGGTGTACGGCGGTCTCGCGGCAGGTGCGGTCAAAGGCTAAACAATGAAAGACCAAATATACTGCATCGCCTGTGCAGGAAAAAGAGCGGTGCAGTATATTCAGATTTAGGAGGCTAACGATGGCAAACTTGGAAATATATTCAAAAATGCGTGCGGAGGTGTCCAGACACCTCACACAGGATCTCATACCATTCTGGAAAAGTCTGAGGGACGATGAGAATGGCGGCTATACGGGCTATCTCGGATATGACCTGAAGGCCGACAGGAAAGCGGTCAGGGGATGTATCCTCAACAGCCGCATCACATGGTTTTTTGCCAACGCGTACACGCTCCTGAAGGATGCCAGCCTGCTCGACGAGGCGGCGCACGGCTTTGCGTTTCTGAAAAACGCGTGCTGGGACAGGAAAAACGGCGGGGTATACTGGTCGGTAAACTATGACGGGACGCTCGCGGAGACATTGAAACATACATACAATCAGGCGTTCTCGATCTATGCGCTGTCTTCCTATTATGAGGCAGGCAAAGATCGCGAAGCGCTGGACATGGCATACCGGCTTTACGACATCATCGAGGAAAAGATGTGTGATACGCTTGGATATCAGGAAGCCTTTGACGAGAATTTTCACGGGATCGACAACGACAAGCTCTCGGAGAACGGTGTGATGGCATCGCGGACGATGAACACGCTGCTCCATGTCTTTGAGGCATACACGGAGCTCTACCGGGTCGACCACAGTGAGAAGGTGGCGGACAGGATCCGGTGGATGATGGATCTCATATCTACAAAGATCTATAACCCGGAGCGGCACCGGCAGGAAGTGTTCTTTGACGATGAGTGGAATCCGATCATCGACCTGCATTCCTACGGCCATGACATCGAGACGGCGTGGCTTGTGGACAGGGGCGTTGAGGTTTTGGGCGATGATACATACAGGCGGAAGATGTCGCCTATCACGGCTGATCTGACAGCACAGATCTACAAGGTGGCGTTCGACGGATCGTCCCTCGCCAACGAGTGCGAGCGGGGCGTCGTGGACGAGTGGCGCGTCTGGTGGGTACAGGCGGAGACGGTTGTGGGATTTCTGAACGGTTATGAAAAGACGGGCCGCACGGAATACCTCGACGCCGCGCAGCAGGTGTGGGGATTTATCAAGGAACATCTGATCGACCGACGTGACGGCTACGCGGCGGGCAGGGAGTGGTACTGGAGAGTGCGCACGGACGGCACGCCGGACGAGGCGAAGGGCATCGTGGAGCCGTGGAAATGCCCGTACCACAACGGCAGGATGTGTTTTGAAGTGATAAGGAGATTGAGCGATGGCAAATAAGCTGTTTGACGAGAACAAGGCAAAAGTAATGAAGCGGTATGAGGAGATCGTCAGCCGCAAAAATATAAAGAGCGATTTCTACAACGGCATCTACGACCGGTATGCGTACCCGGTACTGACGCGCGACCACATTCCCCCTTTCTGGAAATATGACATGAATCCCGAGACCAACCCGTATTTCATGGAGCGGCTCGGCGTGAATGCGGTGATGAACTCGGGAGCGATCGAGTTAGACGGGAAATTTTATCTCGTGGCGAGAGTTGAGGGAAACGACCGGAAATCGTTCTTCGCGGTGGCGGAGAGCGACAGCGGGATCGACGGTTTCCGATTCTGGGATTATCCGGTCCTGCTCGACGATGTGTGCCCGGAGGAGACGAACGTCTATGACATGCGTCTTACAAAGCACGAGGACGGCTACATCTACGGCGTGTTCTGCTCCGAGAGCAAGGACACGAAGGTAAACGACCTGTCGGCGGCGGTCGCGGCGGCAGGCATCGTGAGGACGAAGGATTTAAAGACCTGGGAGCGGCTTGACAACCTCAGGACGATCAACTCCCCGCAGCAGAGAAATGTCGTGCTGCACCCGGAGTTTGTGGATGGCAGATATGCATTTTATACCAGGCCGATGGATGATTTCATCGATACGGGGAGCGGCGGGGGCGTCGGTTTTGGCCTCTGTGATGATATCACACATGCGGTGATCGACGAGGAGATCATCACGAGCAGGCGCAGATACCACACGATCACGGAGGTCAAGAACGGCGCGGGCGCAGTGCCGATCAAAACAAAAAAAGGCTGGATCCACATTGCCCACGGTGTCAGGAACACGGCAGCAGGACTCCGCTATGTGGTGTATGCGTTTGCCACGGCGCTCGACGATCCGGCCAGGGTGATCGCGGAGCCCGGCGGTTTCCTCATCGCACCGCTCGGGGAGGAGAGAGTCGGGGATGTGTCGAATGTCGTGTTCACAAACGGCGCGATCGCGCGGGAGAACGGCGACGTGTATATCTACTATGCATCGAGCGATACGAGGCTGCATGTGGCAACGACGACGGTCGACAGGCTTGTGGACTATGTGTTCAACACACCCGGGGATCTGCTCCGCTCTGTGAAGTGCGTGGAGCAGAGATGTGAGCTGATCAGGAAAAATCTGGAATACATGGGCAGGTAAGGGCAGCCGCACCGTGAAGTGCAATGTCCTGACACGATGGCGGATAATTGGAATATTGATGATAGAAGGAACGGGGATATGAGAGCTGAAAAGTATGGGATCGATTGCAGCAGGGGCGTTATGAACAGAGGAAATCTTTATCGGATTGAGAGAGCGATGAAGAAAGCGATGCGCGGAGAGGATATTACTGTGGGATTTCTGGGCGGTTCCATCACACAGGGCTGTCTGTCCTCGTCTCCCGAGACCTGCTATGCCTATCTGGTGTACAGATGGTGGTGCGATACGTTTCCGGATGCAGGCATCACCTATGTCAATGCCGGGATCGGGGGCACGACTTCCCAGTTTGGCGTGGCGAGAGCGGACAGCGATCTGTTGTCAAAAAACATTGATTTCACGGTCGTGGAGTTCAGCGTGAACGATGACGACAATGAACATTTTCTCGAGACATATGAAGGGCTCATCAGGAAAATATATGGCAGCCGGACAAAGCCGGGCATTCTGATCGTGAACAGTGTGCGTTATGACAACGGCGTCAATGCACAGGCGCAGCACATTAAGATCGGTAAAGCCTATGAACTGCCGTGCGTCAGTATGAGGCCGACGTTGTATGGGAAGATACTGGATGGCACATACACGAGCCGTGATATCACGGAGGATGACCTGCACCCGAACGATGAGGGGCACGGACTGATGGCGGAGGTCATCATCAGTTTTCTGAATACGGTCTATGAGGAGCTGAGAGCAGGAGTTGAGGCGGTGGACAATCATCTGGATGTACAGAAGATGGCACCCGTGACGCCCAATTCCTATGAGAACTCTGTGAGATACCAGAATGATACCAGTGGATCTGTCATGACAGAAAATGACGGTTTTGAGATAGATGAACAGCCGCAGAATGACATCCGGGAGATCTTCCGGCGTGGCTGGAGCGCCCGCACAAAAGGCGCACGGATCAGTTTTGACATAGAGGGAAGCTGTATCGGCGTACAGTACCGCAAGTCGGCAGTGCATCCTGCATGCATTGCGAGGGCCGTGGTCGATGGCGATCTGGAACATGCAAAGATCCTCGACGGAAACTTCGAGGAGACATGGGGGGACAGCCTTCATCTGGATACGATCGCAGAACATCTGCCCTATGGAAAACATCATGTTGAGATTGAACTGACCGAGACACACGAGAACGATAAAGTGCCATTTTATCTGGTGTCGGTGATCGGTTCAGGAAAATAAGGAGGATTTTAAAATGAGCAAAGTAAAAATGATGAGCCCGGCGGTGCCGAACATGCCATGGCAGGACAGGGCGGAGGGAAAGACGACAGGTGCGGCGGACGCACCGATCTGGAGATACAGTGAGAATCCCATTATCGGCAGAAATCCGGTAAAAGGCGTGGCAAGGATCTTCAACAGCGCAGTGATCCCGTACGAGGGTGCGTTTATCGGCGTGTTCCGCGGGGAGCAGACAAACGGCATCCCATACATTTATCTCGGACGCAGCCAGGATGCGATCCACTGGGATTTTGAGTCCGACAAGATCGAGTTCGTGGACGAGGAAGGCAAGCCTTTCATGCCGGTGTACGCGTATGATCCGCGTCTGGTAAAAGTGGAGGACACCTATTACATTATCTGGTGCCAGGATTTTTACGGGGCAGCGATCGGCATGGCAAAGACGACTGATTTCAAGACATTCACGCGTATTGAGAATCCGTTCCTTCCATTTAATAGAAATGCAGTGCTGTTCCCCAGAAAGATCGGCGGCAATTTCATGCTGCTGAGCCGCCCTTCTGACTCGGGGCACACGCCGTTTGGCGACGTGTTTGTGAGCGAGAGCCCAGATTTGGTCTACTGGGGTAAGCACAGGCATGTGATGGGCAAAGGCAACGAGTGGTGGGAGTCCTTAAAGATCGGCGGCGGCGCGGCTCCGATCGAGACGAGCGAGGGATGGCTGTTATTCTACCACGGCGTGTCCGGTACCTGCAACGGATATGTCTACTCGATCGGCGGCGCGATCCTTGACATTGACAATCCTTCTATTGTAAAATACCGTTGTGAGAACTTCCTGCTGACGCCGGAGGAATGGTATGAGGAGAGAGGTTTTGTGCCGAATGTATGTTTCCCGTGCGCGACGATCCATGATTCGGAGACAGGCAGGATCGCGATCTACTACGGCGCGGCGGACAGTTATGTGGGTCTTGCGTTCACAGAGATCGACGAGATCGTGGACTACATCAAGAGCAACAGCAAGGTGACGACAACAGATACAGAGATCGGAAAGAGATAGATGATTCATAGCGAAAGGGAACGCCGGATTTCGGCGTTCTTTTCGCGCGTGGACCGTATATGAAGAACAGGAGGAGGGGTATGATGTTCAAAGAGACATTGGTTAAGGACATACCGGAGTTAAAGGTGCACGGAAGGACGACAGTGTGCCGCGAACCGCTGACGCTTTTCTGGACAGCGGGTGGATTTGAGTGCAATGTGACAGGCTCGGAGCTCTGGGTGGAGCTGGAGGTGACGTATGACGTGTATGAACCTTGGTTTAGTTACACCGTGAACGGGGACTGGGTAGGCAGGCAGATGCTGCCAAAGGGCAGGTACTGGGTGCCGCTGTTCCGCGGCATGAATCCTGAAAAGATCAAGAACATGCACTTTTTTAAAGATCTGCAGGCGATGAGCGACGATGGAAACTCGTACATTCATGTCCATACGCTGCGTCATGACGGCGCATTCAGCCCTGTCGCGGACAGGCGGTTAAAGATCGAGTTTATTGGAGACAGCATCACTTCCGGCGAAGGACTTTTTGGGGCAGAGCAGGAGCAGGACTGGATCCCGATGTTCTTCTCGGCGGTGAGGGGCTACACGTACCAGACGGCAGAGAAGCTCGACGCGGAGTACCGCATTTTTTCCCAGAGCGGCTGGGGCGTGCACAACACATGGGATAACAACACGCGCGGGGCGATCCCGAGATATTATAAGGAGATCTGCAGCCTGATGCCCGGATCTGAGAATGAGCGGCTTGGCGGGAACGCGCCGCATGATTTTGCCAGCTGGCAGCCGGATTTTGTGGTGGTGAATCTGGGGACGAACGATGCGGCTTCTTTTGACCAGCCGGAGTTTGTGGACCAATACACAAAAGAAAGCCACAAGATGCGCAGGGAACCTGATGGGACGTATCGCAAAGAGGACATGAGGTCATTTCAAAGAGCGGTGAAGGATTTTCTGGCGCTGATCAGGGCGTGCAACCCCGGAGCGAACATCATATGGTGCTATGGGATGCTCGGGATCGATCTCCAGCTCTACATCTGCGAGGCAGTGTCTGCATATGCGCGAGAGACCGGGGACAGCAAGGTATCCTACCTGCAGCTTCCTGACACGACAAGTGAGAGTGTCGGATCGAGGGAGCATCCGGGATATCTGTGCCATAAACAGGCTGCAGAAGTGCTGGCGGGGTATATAACCAAATTTTTATAGGAAGTGTGTCCGGGACACCTTTGGCGGTACAGCCGATTGACTTTATGGGGCAGAACATTTACAATGGATATGATATCAGGATGGGCGCGGACGGAAAGAAGGATTCCGAATTCTGGTATCAGAAGGCAATGGAGACAAATGGAGGGATACTGAGTATGAACAATGCAGATGCGAACAAGGAAATATTATTCATGAAACCTGTATTCAAGCAGGCGATCTGGGGTGGGAACAAGCTTGGCAGCAAGTGGGGATACGAGATCCCGGGCGATAATACCGGGGAGTGCTGGGCGGTGAGCGCGCACCCGAACGGGGACTGTACGGTGAAGGCGGGCACGTATGCCGGGAAGACACTGAGCCAGCTCTGGGCGGAGGAGCCGCAGCTTTTTGGCAATGTGGAGGGCGACCGGTTCCCGCTTCTCGTCAAGATCATCGATGCGAATGACGACTTGAGTATCCAGGTGCACCCGGACGACGCGTATGCGGGAAAGAACGAGAACGGTTCCTTCGGAAAGACGGAGTGCTGGTATATCCTCGATGCGCCGGAGGGGGCGGCGCTTGTGATCGGGCATAATGCAAAGGACAAGGCACAGCTGGAGGATATGATCAGCAATGGCAGATGGGACGAATTCCTGCGCGAGGTGCCTGTGAAGAAGGGGGACTTCATCCAGATCGATCCGGGCACTGTCCACGCGATCAAGGGCGGCATCGAGATCCTGGAGACACAGCAGAACTCCGACATCACCTACCGCGTGTACGATTACGGACGCCTGCAGAACGGTAAGCCCCGCGAGCTCCATATCGGGAAGAGCATCGATGTGATCACGGTTCCGGCAAAGTCGGTGGAGGAGAGTGTCATCAGCATTTCCGCAGAGGCCAGGAATACGATGAATCCGCTGATCTCATGCGATTATTATCGGGTGTGGAAGCTTGATGTGGACGGCGGCATGGAGGTCTCGCAGGAGTATCCGTTCCTGATCATGAGTGTCGTGGAGGGCGACGGGCTGATCAACGGACAGCCGATCAGGAAAGGAGATCATTTTATCCTGCCGGATGGTTTTGGCAAGGCACAGCTGCAGGGGAAGATGGAACTGATCGCGTCAACAGTGGCATAGTGGATAAATATCCAAAAAAATATGTTAAAAAATTGACATTTATAACCAATAGCGATATACTAAACATATCGGCGGAAAGGAATGGCGTACAGGCTCTGCCGGGACAGTTCCTGAGCCATTATGCGGAAATAATATTTAATAAATGATGGAGGTTTGGATTTATGTTAGTATCAGCTACAGAAATGCTCAAAAAAGCAAAGGAAGGTCACTATGCGGTAGGTCAGTTCAACATCAATAATCTTGAGTGGACAAAATCTATCTTACAGACAGCACAGGAGTTGAACAGCCCTGTTATCCTCGGCGTATCAGAGGGTGCTGGCAAATACATGACAGGATTCAATACCGTATCAGCGATGGTGAAGGCGATGGACAGCGATCTTGGCATCACGGTTCCCGTAGCGCTTCATCTGGATCATGGTACGTATGACGGATGCTACAAGTGCATCAAGGCAGGCTTTACATCGATCATGTTTGACGGTTCCCACTACCCGATCGATGAGAACATCGCAAAGACAAAAGAACTCGTGGCAGTGGCGCATCAGCTCGGTCTCTCCATCGAGGCAGAGGTTGGCTCGATCGGCGGCGAGGAAGACGGCGTAGTAGGTATGGGCGAGTGCGCGGATCCGAATGAGTGCAAGCAGATCGCAGACCTTGGCGTGGACATGCTCGCGGCAGGCATCGGCAACATCCACGGAAAATATCCTGCAAACTGGGCAGGATTAAGCTTTGAGACACTCGACGCGATCCAGCAGAAGACAGGCGTTATGCCGTTAGTTCTCCACGGCGGCACAGGGATCCCTGAGGATATGATCAAGAAGGCGATCTCTCTGGGCGTTGCAAAGATCAATGTCAACACAGAGTGCCAGCTCTATTTCCAGGAAGCGACCCGCAAGTACATCGAGGCAGGCAAGGATCTCGAGGGCAAGGGATTTGATCCCCGTAAGCTTCTCGCACCGGGCGCTGCGGCGATCAAGGAGATCGTTAAGATCAAGATGGATCTGTTCGGATCTGTCGGCAAGGCGTAGACCGGATAAGGATAAAATAAAAAAGGTATGGATAACGCTGGCTGTTATCCATACCTTTCTTTTTTTAGTTTTTGTAGTTGATAGCGGCTTCGATGAGTCCTCTGAACAGCGGGTGCGGTCTGTTTGGCCGGCTCTTGAGCTCCGGGTGCGCCTGTGTGGCGAGGAAAAACGGGTGTGACGGGATCTCCACCATCTCCACGATGCGCCCGTCGGGAGAGAGTCCTGACAGGAGCATGCCCCTGTCCGTGACGGAAGCGCGGTAGTCGTTGTTGACCTCGTAGCGGTGCCTGTGGCGCTCATGGATCACTTCACTCCCATAGAGCTGGTATGCTTTGGAGGTCTTGTCGAGATGACACTCGTAAGAGCCAAGCCGCAGTGTCCCGCCGATATCCTCCACGCCGTTCTGATCGGGCATCAGCGCGATGACAGGGTGCGTCGTGTTCGGATTGAGTTCGATACTGTGCGCGTCATTGTATCCTACCACATCCCTGACAAACTCCACGATGGCAAGCTGCATGCCAAGGCAGAGGCCCAGGAACGGGATATTGTTTTCGCGCGCGTATCGGATCGCGTCGATCATCCCCTCGATCCCTCTGTCGCCAAAACCACCGGGGACAAGGACGCCGTTGACGTCTTTGAGCGTTTCCGCGACATTGCCCGGATTGACGTGCTCCGAGTCCGCCCATTTGATGTTGACCGTGGCGTGCTGCGGGATGCCGCCGTGCTTTAAAGCCTCCACGACGCTGATGTATGCGTCATGAAGCTGTGTGTATTTGCCGACCAGGGCGATTGTGACCTCCTGCGTGGGCGACTTGAGGTCGTCGACCATCTTCGTCCAGTCTGCGAGGTCGGGTTCAGGGCTGTCCAGATGCAGACATTCGCAGGCAACTTCGGCGAGATGTTCCTTTTCCATCGCGAGTGGCGCTTCATATAAATATTCGACATCAAGGTTCTGGAGCACGTGGGAGTTCGGCACGTTGCAGAAGAGGGCGATCTTGTCCTTCAGCGCCTGGTCGAGCGGGTGTTCGCTCCGGCATACGATGATGTCCGGCTGGATGCCCATCCCCTGCAGTTCCTTGACGCTCGCCTGCGTCGGCTTGGTCTTCATCTCCTGCGAGGCGCTCAGGTAGGGGATCAGCGTTACGTGGATCATGATGGCGTTCTCATGCCCGACCTCGTGCTGGAACTGTCTGATGGATTCCAGGAAAGGCTGGCTCTCGATGTCACCGACAGTGCCGCCGACTTCGATGATCGCGATGCGCATATCGGGATCTGTAAAATTCCGGTAGAAGCGGCTCTTGATCTCGTTGGTGATGTGCGGGATGACCTGCACGGTGCCGCCGCCATAGTCTCCGCGGCGCTCCTTCTGCAGGACAGTCCAGTATACCTTGCCTGTGGTCACGTTGGAATTTTTGTCCAGGCTCTCGTCTATGAAGCGCTCATAGTGCCCGAGATCGAGGTCGGTCTCCGCGCCGTCGTCCGTGACAAAGACTTCTCCGTGCTGGATGGGGTTCATGGTGCCGGGATCGATGTTGATATAGGGATCGAACTTCTGCATGGTCACTTTGTAGCCTCTGGCTTTGAGCAGCCGTCCGAGTGAAGCAGCTGTAATCCCTTTTCCGAGGCCGGAAACGACGCCGCCGGTCACAAATACATACTTTACTGGCATAACCTAATTATTCCTTTCATCTTTTAGTTGTTACATATTCTATTATTATACAACGGCGCGGAGACAAAAAGCAACAGGAAGTCAAAAAGACTTTTTGAAGTTTTTGGTATTTTTCATTGACTTCATCTGGGGTTTGTGGTAGTATGTAGGGTGCACTATTGTGAAAAATTGTACCTACAATAATAATATGATAGATGTATTAAAAAAGAACGGGGTGAAATGTCATGGAAAAGAACAGAATACGTCCAGTGGTCTCCGGCAAGACGATGCGTATGAGCTACCAGAGACAAGAAGAGGTTCTGGAGATGCCGAATCTGATCGAAGTCCAGAAGGATTCCTACAAATGGTTTCTCGAGGAAGGCTTCCGGGAGGCATTGGCGGATATCTCTCCGATCACGGACTACAGCGGGCGTCTAAGTCTGGAATTTGTCGATTATGTTTTGGCGGAAGACGAGATCAAGCATACGATCGAGGAGTGCAAAGAGAGAGACTTAACATATGAGGCTCCCGTCAAGATCAAAGTCCGTCTGCACAATAAAGAGAAAGAAGAAATCACAGAACATGAGATTTTTATGGGTAATTTTCCTCTGATGACAGAGACGGGAACTTTCGTGATCAACGGTGCGGAGCGTGTTATTGTCAGCCAGCTGGTGCGTTCACCCGGTATCTATTATGGCATCGCACATGACAAGATCGGCAAGAGGCTGTTCTCGTGCACCGTCATTCCCAATCGCGGTGCATGGCTCGAGTACGAGACCGATTCCAATGATGTTTTCTACGTTCGTGTAGATAGAACAAGAAAGGTACCGATCACTGTGCTGGTCCGCGCGCTCGGTGTAGGTACGAATGAGGAAATCCTGGAACTCTTTGGCGAGGAGCCGAAGATTCTGGCAAGCTTTACCAAAGATACCTCCGAGAACTACCAGGAGGGTCTGAAGGAGCTGTACAGCAAGATCCGTCCCGGCGAGCCGTTTAGCCTGGACAGTGCAGAAAACCTTGTGACAGCAATGTTTTTTGATCCCAGAAGATATGATCTTGCGAAGGTCGGCAGATATAAATTTAACAAGAAACTGGCTTTGAAGAACAGGATCAGGAACCAGATCCTCGCGGAGGATGTGGTGGATCCGTTCAGCGGTGAGGTTCTCGGCCAGAAAGGCGATAAAGTTACGATCGAGATGGCTGAGACCATCCAGAATGCAGCTGTTCCTTTTGTGTGGATCCAGACAGAGGAACGGCTTGTAAAAGTACTCTCCAACATGATGGTCGACATCACGAATTTTGTGGACTGCGAGCCGAGAAGCCTCGGGATCACAGAACAGGTCTACTTCCCGGTTCTGCGTCAGATCCTCGAGGAGTACTCTGAGAACCCGGAGGAGCTGGCGGATGCGATCACCAGAAATGTACATGAGCTGATCCCAAAACATATCACAAAGGAAGATATTTTGGCTTCTATCAATTATAATATGCACCTCGAGTACGGACTCGGGAACAGTGACGATATCGACCACCTGGGCAACAGACGCATCAGGGCGGTCGGCGAGCTGCTGCAGAATCAGTACCGCATCGGTCTCTCCAGGATGGAGCGTGTCGTGCGGGAGCGCATGACGACGCATGACTCGGATGAGGTGTCGCCGCAGGCTCTGATCAACATCAAACCTGTACAGGCTGCCATCAAGGAGTTCTTCGGATCTTCGCAGCTGTCACAGTTCATGGACCAGAACAATCCGCTCGGCGAGCTGACGCACAAGAGACGTCTCTCCGCGCTGGGACCCGGCGGGCTCTCCAGGGATCGTGCCGGATTTGAGGTTCGCGACGTGCACTATTCGCACTATGGCAGGATGTGTCCGATCGAGACGCCTGAAGGACCCAACATCGGTCTGATCAACTCCCTTGCTTCCTATGCGAGGATCAATGAGTATGGATTTGTCGAGGCGCCGTATCGCAAGATCGACAAGACAGATCCCAAGAATCCGCGCGTCACGAACGAGGTGGTCTATATGACTGCCGACGAGGAGGACAATTACCATGTGGCGCAGGCGAATGAGCAGCTTGACGAGAATGGTTATTTTGTGCGCAATTCCGTGTCCGGACGTTATCTGGATGAGACACAGGAGTATCCCAAGGCAATGTTCGATTATATGGACGTGTCTCCGAAGATGGTATTTTCTGTCGCTACGGCGCTGATCCCGTTCCTGCAGAACGACGACGCCAACCGTGCGCTGATGGGATCCAACATGCAGCGTCAGGCGGTTCCGCTCCTGTTTACCGAGGCGCCGGTAGTCGGTACCGGTATTGAGGTGAAGGCGGCAGTTGACTCCGGTGTATGCGTGGTGGCAAAGAAGGCCGGGACGATTACCTACGTGTCGTCGAGGCTGATCAGGATCACGTATGATGACGGCGAGAAGGCAGAGTTCAAGCTACACAAGTTTGAGCGGAGCAACCAGTCCAACTGCTACAATCAGAAACCGCTCGTCCTCAAGGGAGATCATGTGGAGGCCGGACAGGTGATCGCTGACGGTGCATCTACCAGCGGCGGGGAGCTTGGACTTGGTAAGAATCCGCTGATCGGTTTCATGACATGGGAAGGATATAATTATGAGGATGCCGTTCTGCTGAGTGAGCGGCTTGTCATGGAAGACGTATACACTTCCATTCATATAGAAGAGTACGAGACGGATGCGCGCGACACAAAGCTTGGTCCCGAGGAGATCACGAGAGATGTTCCGGGCGTCGGTGATGATGCGCTCAAGGATCTTGACGACAGGGGGATCATCAGGATCGGTGCGGAGGTGCGTGCCGGCGATATCCTTGTCGGTAAGGTCACGCCAAAGGGAGAGACCGAGCTGACAGCGGAGGAGAGGCTCCTCAGGGCGATCTTCGGTGAGAAGGCAAGGGAGGTGCGCGATACTTCATTGAAAGTGCCGCACGGTGAGTACGGCGTGGTGGTTGATGCGAAGGTGTTCTCAAGGGCGAACGGCGACACGGAGCTTGCACCCGGAGTGAACCAGACAGTGCGCATCTATATCGCACAAAAAAGAAAGATCTCCGTTGGTGATAAGATGGCTGGACGTCACGGCAACAAGGGTGTTGTCTCGCGTGTGCTTCCGGTGGAGGATATGCCGTATCTGCCGAACGGGCGTCCTCTTGATATCGTGTTGAACCCGCTCGGCGTGCCTTCCCGTATGAACATTGGACAGGTGCTCGAGATCCATCTCTCCCTGGCGGCAAAGGCACTTGGATTCAACGTTTCCACACCCGTGTTTGACGGCGCGAATGAGCTGGATATCATGGACACACTCGACCTTGCAAATGACTATGTCAATCTCGAGTGGGAGGAGTTTGAGGCAAAACACAAGGAGGAGCTCCTGCCTGAAGTGATGGACTATCTGTCGGAGAACAGGGAGCACAGAAAGCTCTGGAAAGGAGTGCCGATCTCGAGGGACGGCAAGGTGCGGCTGCGCGACGGCAGGACAGGAGAGTATTTTGACAGCCCGGTCACGATCGGGCATATGCATTATCTGAAGCTTCACCATCTGGTTGACGATAAGATCCATGCGCGTTCGACTGGACCGTATGGTATGGTAACACAGCAGCCGCTCGGCGGTAAAGCCCAGTTTGGCGGACAGCGTTTCGGAGAGATGGAGGTGTGGGCGCTGGAGGCTTACGGCGCATCCCATACACTGCAGGAGATCCTGACAGTGAAGTCAGATGACGTTGTGGGACGAGTTAAGACATACGAGGCGATCATCAAGGGCGAGAACATACCGGAGCCGGGTATCCCTGAATCGTTCAAGGTACTGCTCAAAGAGCTTCAGTCTCTCGGACTGGACGTAAAAGTATATGACGAAAACCGAAACGAAGTGGAACTCAAGGAATCGGTTGATTATACAGAGACAGATTTCCGCGTTGAGATGGAAGGCGACCACAAGTATGACAACAGGGAGAGCCTCGATGGCTATCAGCAGAAGGAATTTGATTCGGAGAGCGGAGATCTGGTCGATGCCGAGGATGATTTTGAGGAGGACGATTACTCCGACGATGATTATGAGGGCGATGACGATAATTATGATGACGATGAATTTTAATTCGGAAGGAGTGCCAAAATGTCTGAAATGAAAAATGAACAGAGCCAGTCGATCTCTTTTGACGCGATCAAGATCGGTCTGGCTTCCCCTGAGAAGATCAGGGAGTGGTCAAGGGGCGAGGTAACGAAACCGGAAACCATCAATTACAGGACGTTAAAGCCTGAGAGGGATGGATTGTACTGCGAGAAGATCTTTGGACCCAGCAAGGACTGGGAATGTCATTGCGGAAAATACAAGAAGATCCGCTACAAGGGCGTGATCTGTGACCGCTGCGGCGTGGAGGTCACAAAATCCAGCGTGCGCAGGGAGCGCATGGGACATATCGAGCTTGCGGCGCCGGTGTCACACATCTGGTACTTCAAGGGGATTCCGAGCCGAATGGGACTCATACTGGATCTGACGCCGCGCGTGCTCGAGAAGGTACTGTATTTCGCGTCCTATATCGTGCTGGATCCGAGGGAGACCACGCTGGAATACAAGCAGGTCCTGTCGGAGAAAGAATATCAGGACAATGTGGAAAAATGGGGTAAGAGCGCTTTCCGTGTCGGCATGGGGGCAGAGGCGATCAAGGAACTGCTAGAGGCGATCGATCTGGAGCGCGAATGCGAGGAGCTCTCGACGGAGCTGAAGAATGACAATACAAAAGGACAGAAGCGCGCCAAGATCGTCAAGAGGCTTGAGGTTGTCGAGTCCTTCCGCGCATCGGGCAACAGACCGGAGTGGATGATTATGGATGCCATCCCGGTGCTCCCGCCCGATCTGCGCCCGATGGTCCAGCTCGACGGCGGACGCTTCGCGACTTCCGACTTAAATGACCTGTACCGCAGGATCATCAACAGAAACAATCGTCTGAAAAGGCTGCTGGAGCTGGGCGCACCTGACATTATTGTCAGGAACGAGAAGAGGATGCTCCAGGAGGCTGTCGACGCTCTGATCGACAATGGCAGACGCGGCCGTCCTGTCACCGGACCCGGAAACAGGGCGCTCAAATCACTGTCCGATATGCTCAAGGGCAAGGGTGGGCGTTTCCGTCAGAACCTGCTCGGCAAACGTGTCGACTATTCGGGACGTTCCGTTATCGTCGTGGGGCCTGAGTTAAAGATCTATCAGTGCGGTCTGCCCAAGGAGATGGCGATCGAGCTTTTTAAGCCCTTTGTCATGAAGGAGCTTGTCTCAAGGCAGATCTCACAGAACATCAAGCATGCCAAGAAGCTTGTCGAGAAATTGGATCAGGCCGTGTGGGATGTGCTTGAGGAGGTCATCAAGGAGCACCCTGTCATGCTGAACCGTGCACCGACACTGCACAGACTGGGTATTCAGGCATTTGAGCCGATCCTGGTCGAGGGTAAGGCGATCAAGCTCCACCCGCTGGTGTGTACAGCGTTTAACGCTGACTTTGACGGCGACCAGATGGCGGTACATCTCCCGCTGTCCGTGGAAGCGCAGGCGGAATGCCGTTTCCTGCTCCTGTCGCCAAACAACCTGCTCAAGCCGTCCGATGGCGGTCCGGTGGCAGTTCCATCGCAGGATATGGTGCTCGGCATCTATTATCTGACACAGGAGAGGCCGGGGGCAGTCGGTGAGGGCAAGTATTTTAAGAGCGTAAATGAGGCGATCCTTGCCTATGAGAACAAAGCGTGCACACTCCACTCGAGGATCAAGGTGCGCGTGACGAAGACGACGCCGGACGGGGAGGAACTTTCCGGTATTGTGGAGTCCACGCTGGGACGCTTTATCTTCAACGAGATCCTCCCGCAGGATCTGGAGTTTGTGGATCGGAGCAAACCTGAGAACAGGCTGCTTCCCGAGGTGGACTTCCACGTGGGCAAGAAGGGCCTGAAGCAGATCCTGGAGAAGGTCATCAATATTCACGGCGCGACGAAGACGGCGGAGGTTCTCGACAGTATCAAGGCGATGGGCTACAAGTACTCGACGCGCGCTGCGATGACGGTTTCCATTTCCGATATGACGGTGCCTGCCGAGAAACCGCAGATGCTTGCGGAGGCGCAGAAGACCGTTGACCGTATCACGATGAACTTCAGGCGCGGCCTGATGACGGACGAGGAGCGCTACAAGGCTGTCGTGGAAACCTGGAAGGAGACGGATGATGCGCTGACTGAGAAGTTGATCGGAGGTCTCGACAAGTACAATAATATCTTCATGATGGCGGATTCCGGCGCGCGTGGTTCCAACCAGCAGATCAAGCAGCTTGCCGGCATGCGCGGATTGATGGCGGATACGACAGGGCGGACGATCGAGCTGCCGATCAAGTCAAACTTCCGTGAGGGACTTGACGTTCTGGAGTACTTCATGTCAGCGCACGGTGCACGGAAAGGTATGTCCGATACAGCGCTGCGCACGGCGGACTCCGGTTATCTGACACGCCGGATGGTCGACGTTTGCCAGGAACTGATCATCCGTGAGATCGACTGCTGCGAGGGCAAGGACGTCATACCGGGTATGGAAGTCGCGGCGTTCATGGACGGCAAAGAGACGATCGAGGGTCTGAAGGACAGGATCACAGGAAGATATTCCTGCGAGGACATCCGGGACAGGGATGGGAACATCCTCGTAAAGAAGAACCATATGATCACGCCGGGCAGGGCGGCCAGGATCCTGGGCAGGGGCGTTGATGAGAAAGGCGAACCGATCGAGAAGGTAAAGATACGGAACATTCTCTGCTGCAAGTCCCATATCGGGATCTGCGCGAAATGCTATGGCGCCAACATGGCGACCGGTGAACCCGTCCAGATCGGTGAGGCTGTCGGCATCATCGCGGCACAGTCGATCGGTGAGCCGGGAACACAGCTCACCATGAGAACGTTTCACAGCGGCGGCGTTGCCGGTGATGATATCACACAGGGTCTTCCGCGTGTCGAGGAGCTTTTTGAGGCGAGAAAGCCGAAAGGACTTGCGATCATCGCGGAGTTCGGCGGCACGGCCACGATCAAGGATACGAAGAAAAAACGTGAGATCATCGTCTCGGACGGCATCAATGAAAAGACGTATCTGATCCCGTATGGCTCCCGCATCAAGATCGCGGACGGTGCAGAGCTCGAGGCTGGTGATGAGCTGACCGAGGGCAGCGTCAATCCGCATGACCTGCTGGAGATCAAAAAGATCGGCGCTGTTCAGAATTATCTGCTGCGTGAGGTACAGAGGGTTTACCGTCTGCAGGGTGTAGACATCGCGGATAAGCATATCGAGGTCATTGTGCGCCAGATGCTCAAGAAAAAGCGCATCGAGACGAGCGGCGATACAGAATTCCTGCCGGGCACACTTGTCGACGGCATCGAGCTGGAGGACATCAACGAGCAGCTGATCGCGGAGGGCCGGCAGCCTGCAGAGTACAAGGATGTGATCCTTGGTATCACGAAGGCGGCGCTCGCGACGAGTTCCTTCCTGTCGGCAGCTTCCTTCCAGGAGACGACAAAGGTTCTTACGGAGGCGGCGATCAAGGGCAAGATCGATCCGCTGATCGGCCTGAAGGAGAACGTTATCATCGGTAAGCTGATCCCGGCAGGAACCGGGCTCAGACGTTACAGGAATGTCAAGCTCAATACGGACGTTGATCCGGACACAACACTGGATCTGGATGACGAGATCGATTTTGGGTATGATACGGAGACAGAAGATGACAGAATGGCAGGGATGGCACGGCCGGTAGGTGCCATGGAATAAGGTAGAGACAGGATCGGGCAGAACAGTGGATCTGCCCGATCCTGTTCTGTACAGGGACGGAAGGGAATTGTTTATAATAAAAAACAGGGAAAATGCAAAAAATAATGAAAAAAGTGATTGACATTCCCAAATACTGTAAGTATACTAATCTAGTATGCGTGTAAAATCACCGTACAATGTGCATAGTACAGTACTCCCTGTATGTAATAAGGGTGAGAGCCGTTTCTGACAGATGTGTCAGGACAGTCGGTGCGGCGGCATTGCCGACGGCCGGCAGCACTGTACGGACTGCATTGGCATTGAGCAAATAAAACAGGAGGTGAAAAAGAATGCCAACATTTAACCAATTAGTAAGAAAAGGACGCCAGGAAACAGTTAAGAAGTCTACTGCACCAGCGCTTCAGAGAGGATACAATTCTCTGAGAAAGAAAGCGACAGACACATCCGCTCCCCAGAAGAGAGGTGTGTGCACAGCAGTGAAGACAGCAACACCGAAGAAGCCTAATTCTGCGCTCAGAAAGATCGCCAGAGTTCGTCTTTCCAACGGTATGGAAGTGACAAGCTACATCCCGGGAGAGGGACACAACTTACAGGAGCACAGTGTTGTACTGATCAGAGGCGGACGTGTTAAGGACTTGCCAGGTACAAGATACCATATCATCAGAGGTACGCTTGATACAGCGGGAGTCGCTAACAGAAAGCAGGCACGCTCCAAGTACGGAGCTAAGAGGCCAAAAGCAGGTAAGTAGGATTTACTGCCTCGTACCACAAAAAACTAATTAGTGTTGGGATTCTGATTTCATACCCTTATCTTACAGACAATAAGGTTAGAATGGAAAACCGCACGAACACAAAGTTTTTATTCATGTGAGTACCGTTGATTTAATCAAATAGTGTACAGTCCGCTATAGCGGCGGTCATACTATCAGTAATTAAGGAGGGAAGAATCGTGCCACGTAAAGGACATATTCAGAAAAGAGATGTATTAGCAGATCCTATTTACGGTAACAAGGTGGTCACCAAGCTTATCAATAATGTCATGTTAGATGGTAAGAAGGGTGTAGCGCAGAAGATCGTATATGGAGCATTCTCCAGAGTGGAGGAGAAGTCACAGAAGCCGGCGGTTGATGTATTTGAGACGGCGATGAACAATATCATGCCGATGCTCGAGTGCAAGGCGAGGCGTATCGGCGGTGCTACGTATCAGGTGCCACTCGAGGTTAAGCCGGAGCGTCGTCAGACATTAGGGCTTCGCTGGCTGGTATTTTTCGCACGCAAGAGAGGCGAGAAGACCATGGAAGAGAGACTTGCAAATGAGATCCTGGATGCATCAAATAACACAGGTGCAGCAGTAAAGAGAAAAGAAGATATGCACAAAATGGCAGAGGCCAACAAAGCTTTCGCGCATTACAGGTTTTAATGATATTCGGCGTTATGCGCGCGAAATCCTCGGCTTTTGCGTATTATTGTTTCTAAATTTTGAGGAGGAAGAACTTTGGCTGGAAGAGAATATCCTTTAGAGAGAACCAGAAACATCGGTATTATGGCGCATATTGATGCTGGTAAGACTACTCTTACAGAGCGTATCCTGTACTATACCGGTGTTAACTATAAGATCGGCGATACCCACGAGGGTACTGCGACCATGGACTGGATGGAGCAGGAGCAGGAGAGAGGTATCACGATCACATCAGCCGCTACGACATGTCACTGGACACATCAGGAGAATGCAAAGACTCAGGAAGGTGCTCTGGAGCACCGTATCAATATCATTGATACGCCAGGGCATGTGGACTTCACTGTAGAGGTGGAGCGTTCCCTGCGTGTACTCGACGGCGCTGTGGGCGTTTTCTGTGCTAAGGGTGGTGTGGAGCCACAGTCAGAAAATGTATGGCGTCAGGCTGATACCTACAATGTACCGAGAATGGCATTCATCAACAAGATGGACATTTTGGGTGCTGATTTCTACGGTGCGGTAGAACAGATCCGGACCAGATTGGGCAAGAATGCGATCATTCTTGAGATACCGATCGGCAAGGAAGATAATTTTAAGGGGATCGTCGACCTGATGGAGATGAAGGCTTACATCTATAATGATGATAAGGGCGATGATATCACGATTTGCGAGATCCCTGCGGATCTGGCAGATGACGCAGAGCTTTATCACGCTGAGATGGTTGAGAAGATCTGCGGGCTGGATGACGATCTGACAATGATGTACCTGGAGGATGAGGAGCCGTCTGTAGAGCAGCTCAAGGCGGTGCTCAGGAAAGGTACCTGTGAGTGTACGGCAGTTCCGATCTGCTGTGGTTCCGCGTACAGAAATAAAGGTGTACAGAAGCTGCTGGATGCGATCCTTGATTATATGCCGGCTCCTACAGATATTCCTGCGATCAAGGGGACTGATCTGGACGGGAACGAGGTTGAGAGACATTCCTCAGACGAGGAGCCGTTCTCAGCGCTTGCATTTAAGATCATGACGGATCCGTTTGTCGGCAAGCTTGCATTCTTCAGAGTGTATTCCGGCACGATGAACTCAGGTTCCTATGTGCTGAATGCGACAAAAGATAAGAAAGAGCGTGTGGGACGTATCCTGCAGATGCACGCGAACAAGAGACAGGAACTGGACAAGGTTTACTCCGGCGATATCGCGGCGGCAGTCGGGTTCAAGTTTACGACGACCGGTGATACCATCTGTGATGACCAGCATCCGGTGATCCTGGAGTCCATGGAATTCCCTGAGCCGGTTATTGAGCTCGCGATCGAGCCAAAGACAAAAGCAGGACAGGGTAAGATGGGCGAGGCGCTTGCAAAGCTTGCAGAGGAAGATCCAACCTTCCGCGCACACACGAATCAGGAGACTGGCCAGACGATCATCGCGGGTATGGGTGAGCTTCATCTGGAGATCATCGTGGACAGACTTTTGCGCGAGTTCAAGGTGGAGGCAAATGTCGGTGCACCCCAGGTTGCATACAAGGAAGCGATCACGAAGGAAGTTGAGGTTGATTCCAAGTACGCGAAGCAGTCAGGTGGACGCGGACAGTATGGCCACTGTAAAGTCAGATTTGCCCCGATGGATGCAAACGGCGAAGAACTGTACAAGTTTGAGTCCAGCGTGGTCGGCGGTGCGATCCCGAAGGAATATATTCCGGCGATCGGAGAAGGTATCGAGGAAGCAACCCATGCAGGTATCCTTGGCGGATTCCCGGTAGTAGGCGTATATGCGAATGTGTACGACGGTTCCTACCACGAGGTTGACTCGTCCGAGATGGCATTCCACATTGCAGGTTCCCTTGCATTTAAGGAGGCAATGCAGAAGGCTGCTCCGGTATTGCTTGAGCCGATCATGAAGGTTGAGGTGACAATGCCCGAGGAGTATATGGGTGATGTCATCGGAGATATCAACTCGCGCCGCGGACGGATCGAGGGTATGGACGACCTTGGCGGCGGAAAGATCGTCAGAGGTTATGTCCCGCTTGCAGAGATGTTTGGCTATGCTACAGACCTGCGCTCCAGGACACAGGGACGTGGTAACTATTCTATGTTTTTTGAGAAGTATGAGCAGGTTCCCAAGTCAGTGCAGGAGAAGGTGCTGGCGTCAAAAGCGAAATAATTGATGTTTACGGCTTATTTTGTGAAATAATGCTTGAAAATTCCAACTGTTTTTACTATAATGAGAATAGTTGGGTTAGGTTTTATGAAATATGAAACTTATATAATGAATATTATCTTTTTTAAGGAGGACTTTTAAAATGGCAAAGGCTAAATTTGAAAGAAGCAAACCCCATTGCAACATTGGTACAATTGGACACGTTGACCATGGTAAGACAACTCTGACAGCTGCGATCACAAAGGTACTGGCTGCAAGAGTTGCAGGTAACGTAGCTACAGATTTTGAGAATATCGACAAGGCTCCGGAAGAGAGAGAGCGTGGTATCACGATCAATACTGCTCACGTAGAGTATGAGACAGAGAAGAGACATTACGCACACGTTGACTGCCCGGGCCATGCTGACTATGTAAAGAACATGATCACAGGTGCTGCACAGATGGATGGCGCGATTCTCGTCGTTGCTGCTACAGATGGTGTTATGGCTCAGACAAAGGAGCATATCCTTCTCTCCCGTCAGGTAGGTGTGCCTAAGATTGTTGTATTCCTGAACAAGTGTGATATGGTTGACGATCCTGAGCTGATCGAGCTCGTCGAGATGGAAGTGACAGAGCAGCTTGAGGAGTACGAGTTCACAGACTGCCCGATCGTAAAGGGTTCTGCATTGAAGGCTCTTGAAGATCCCAGCAGCGAGTGGGGCGACAAGATCATCGAGCTGATGAACACAGTTGATGAGCATATTCCTGATCCTGTCCGTGAGACAGATAAGCCGTTCCTGATGCCGATCGAGGATATCTTCACGATCACAGGCCGTGGTACGGTTGCAACAGGCCGTGTTGAGCGTGGTACACTCCATGTCAACGAGGATGTTGAGATCGTTGGTATCAGCGAGGAGACAAAGAAGACTGTATGTACTGGTATCGAGATGTTCCGCAAGCTTCTTGATGAGGCTCAGGCAGGTGACAACATCGGTGCGCTGCTCCGTGGTATCCAGAGAACAGAGATCCAGAGAGGACAGGTTCTCGCAAAACCCGGCACAGTTACATGCCACAAGAAATTTACAGCTCAGGTTTATGTACTGACAAAGGACGAGGGTGGACGTCATACACCGTTCTTCAACAACTACAGACCGCAGTTCTACTTCAGAACAACTGACGTTACAGGTGTCTGCAACCTTCCTGAGGGAACAGAGATGTGCATGCCTGGCGATAATGTAGAGATGTCGATCGAGTTGATCCATCCGATCGCTATGGAGCAGGGACTTACGTTTGCTATCCGTGAGGGTGGTAGAACTGTTGGTTCAGGCCGTGTGGCTACTATCATCGAGTAATTATAATTTATTCAGTAAAATCAAGGCTTTCGGGGATTTCTCCGAAAGCCTTTTTACGTGGAAAGCCACTTTAGAATACTAAAGTGGCTACAAAATGGCTACGATATTTTATTCTTGCACTATTTTTCTATTTTATGTCTTTCAAGTCAGCGGCTCTTTCAGGAGAAGTATGATTTTTCTTCAGCATTTTTGCATATTCAAACAGATCACGTCTGGTTATATCGTCCAGTATGTATAAATCCGCAATCAACTCATCTACCATAGGCAGCTCTGTGTAATCAAATTTTTTCAATATGCGGGCGGTACGATCCGATATATAAGCGTTCTTATGACTATTAATATTCCACTTTTCATTGTCGGATGGAAGTGCGGGTAAGGTTTCGATATCGTCATAGGGATTATCCTTGCAGATAGAACTGATGGGAATATCCAATATATTAGAAATCCTAAGTGCAGTGTCAAAACGGATAGCAGTATCCCGCTGGATAATCGAATAAAGTGTTGTAGGCGCAATTTTTGCCTTTAGTGCAAGTTCTTTTACTGTCATTCCTTTGTTGTCTAAAATATCTTTTAAATTCTGACCATAACCCATATAATCATGTTCCTTTCTGTTTAACTATACTCTGATATAATGTATTATAAAGTGCTTCACGACTATTTTTTATTTAACTTTTACAGCAATATTACTAAGAGAAGCAGCTAATTTCTTTTCTTCTTCTTCATCTTTGCGAATCTTCTCCCACTGCCTTAAAATCATCATTATAAAACTTTGCATCACTGGGAAAAACTCTAGACAATCGTTTTCACTTAACTCATGAATTCCTTTACTAATAATTCCATAAAATACATGATTATTTACTAATGATTTGGGTAGATACTCTGCTAACATTTTTATTTTTTCATCAACATGTGCCTTGTCAAACTCTTCTTCCTTAATTTTTTTCTCTTCTATTGCCTTTTGACTAGCAGTTACAATAATACGTTCAAAAATTCTTCTAAGATATACAAAAGAACCCACTCCAATTCCAGAAGCAAATAATCCGATGGCTCTTTTAAGCTCCTTTTCATCTTCCTTGGTCATAACTTTTCTATACTCCTTCAATTCAGGGAATGATAAATCTGCAACAGAAGGATATTGACCAATTTTTTTCATTTTATTTCCATATGTAAGAACAATATAGTCCAAATGATGTGTGTTATCCATTGCACAAAAAAATTTAAATACCATTAAGCGAGTATCATCCTCTAAAGTATTATTAGTCCATGTCCAAGGTTCTTCTGGAGCATTTGTAAAACGAGGATCTCTCATATTTTGAATTTGTTGCCATGATACGATTTTTTCTTCTAAAGAACATCTATTTATTTTTTGATTATGTTCATCATACCAATAATACGGAATCATCTCGCAAGAGAACACTCGACTTTCTCCACATTTAGGGCAATAAATATCTATTTTTACATGTCCCCCTACCAAGTCAGCTAATTCAAAAATATTATCCTTTGTAATCTCTATTTCATCGTACAAGCCTTTATTGACAAGAAAATCCCCAAATACATTATCTATGCTTTTTATTCCTCTTGGAAACTGTTCATTAAATATATTTCTAGTCATAGGCATGGCTTTTTTCATTTTTTCATCTCCCATCAAATTATTAAACGTAGCTTTGTTCTATTAGCAATATAAAAGATATTTTATACATTATAACATTGCACAGCATATTATGCAATTCGTAAATATAGAAAAATAATTTTAAAATAGTATTGACAAAATAAACAACAAGTAATAATATTAGATTAATCCTAATACGAAATGCGTAATTAGAGAAAATATAATGCGAAAAGAGAATTGGCATGGCAAAGACAAACTACATGATGACTGTTGATGATGTTGCTCAGGAATTGGGTGTGTCAAAGCAGAAAGGGTATCGCATTATCCGCCAGCTCAATGAGGAATTAGCGGCTGCCGGATATATGACGGTACAGGCAAAAGTGCCACGTACATATTGGAGTGAAAGATTTTACTTCGGAAAAAGAAATATCGTATAAAGAAGGGAGTGATTGAAAAGTGGCAGTATCCAAAGATACAGAAAAAGGCACATGGACTTCACAAATATGGGTGGAAGACTGGCAGGGTAAGAAAAAGCATAAAAAGAAGCGTGGGTTTGCGAGTAAAAAAGAAGCCTTGGAATGGGAACGCAATACGCTGTTGGCATCAAAAACGGATATGAACATGAAGCTGGTGGATTTCGTAGAGGTATATTTCAGGGATAAAGATGGCGAGTTGAAACAGCGTACAATTCGGAATAAGCGGTACATGATTGAACATCATATTATTCCGTTGCTGGGTAATAAGGCTATGGATGGCATTACACCATCAGATATTATCCAATGGCAGAACGAGATACGCTCTAAAGGATTTAAGGAAACTTATCAGCGTATGCTTCAAAATCAGATGACGGCATTATTTACCCACGCAACAAAGATTTACAACTTAAAAGATAATCCCTGCACGAAAGTAAAACGCATGGGTAGGGCAGATGCGGATAAAAAGCAGTTACAATTTTGGACATTAGATGAATTTAATTGTTTTATCGGAACTTTTGACTTGGGGAGTAAGTATCACGTTTTGTTTGATTTGCTGTTTTACAGTGGCTGTAGGATTGGTGAAGCCCTAGCGCTCACTGCATCGGACATTGACACGGTAAACAGGAGAATATCTATTACTAAGACATACTTCCGGCACAAGGGAAAAGACGAGATTACGGAACCTAAAACAAGGGAATCTGTGCGGACGGTAATTATTCCTGAATTTCTGGCAGAAGAACTAAAAGCATATATGGCGTCTATGTATAAGCTACCTGTAGATGAAAGGATTTTTGCAGTTGTGCCGGAGGCGGTACAGCATGTGATGAAA